>VFQM010000009.1_pt1 | contig 257279 bp, 239 predicted proteins | sample 3512391 | NCBI WGS metagenome assembly VFQM01 (sample SAMN10412369, study PRJNA504923) | tailings metagenome | isolation source: Replicate 1 from Balatoc abandoned mine | place: Philippines
AAAGGTGCTGCTGGCCAAGGCCACCGACAGCGCGACCGAGCGTGCGAAGATCCAGGGCGAAATCGCCACCTACCAGGCGCAGCTCAAGGACAACATCGCCGGCGCCAGCTATGCCGGTTCCAACCTGCTCAAGAATGGTACGGCCGCGACCGACCCGACCAAGCTGAGCGTAATTACGTCCTACAATCGCGGTGCCGGCAATGCTGTCACCACTGGCACGATCGACATAGCATTCACCGCCACTCGTCTGATCAATTCGGATCCGACTGCGGCGACTGCCAACAAGGGTATCCTGGACAAAGTCAGCACGGTCTCTCAGAGAAGCATCCTCAACCTCGATGTTACGAAGCTCGGTGCAGACGCGACGGCCACTCCTCCCCTTTTGGTTGTTCCCGGTGCCACCGAGGCCGATCAGTTCAACAACATGCTGACCGACATCGAATCGGCGCTCAGCTCGATGTCCACGGCTGCCGCCGAACTCGGCGCGTCCAAGGCCCGCATCGATCTGCAGAAGGACTTCGTGTCCAAGCTCAGCGACTCGATCGACCGTGGCGTCGGCCAGCTCGTCGATGCCGACATGAACAAGGAATCGACCCGCCTGCAGGCGCTGCAGGTGCAGCAGCAGCTCGGCATCCAGGCGCTGTCGATCGCCAACGGCAACACCCAGAGCGTTCTGTCGCTCTTCAGGGGCTAAGAGGCGTATCAGGCAATTGACCCCTTGGGATCGGGCCGCGCATCCGCGCGGCCCGATTTCGTTTCAGCCCCAGATAGATAGCTTCGCGCAAGCTCCCCGAACATAAATTCCCCCACGTAAGCAATTGTCGTCCCGTCGGCGCGCTTAATCGGCTGTTAACCATGAACGCCTATTCATGGTTAACCAATAGCTACGACGGTTCGGGCCGGCGCCCGTGCGGCGCGACAGAGGGGGTTCTATGTCCAGTATCATGACCAATGCGTCGGCGATGACGGCTCTGCAGAGCCTCAACACGACCAACAAGGCTCTCCAGACCACCCAGGGGCGCATTTCGACTGGCTTCCGCGTCGCCGAAGCCAGCGACAACGCCGCCTACTGGTCGATCGCCACCACGATGCGTTCTGACAACAAGGTCAACTCGGTCGTTCAGGATGCGCTGGGCCTCGGCAGCGGCAAGGTCGACACCGCGTACACAGCGATGAACCAGGCGCTCGACGTGGTCGACAAGATCAAACAGAAGGTGCTGCTGGCCAAGACGGCAGGTCCCGAGGACCGTGCCAAAATCCAGAGCGAGATCGACACATACGTCAATCAGCTGGAGGACAGCATCAACGGCGCCAACTACGCCGGATCGAATCTGCTCAAGACCGATTCGTCAAAGGACACCTTTGATCCGGGCGACCCTACCGCCACGCCCCCGGTTCCGGCCACGCCTGAATCCAATAAGCTGAACATCATCTCGTCATATGGCCGGGACGGCAGCGGCAACGTCTGGACGGGCACGATCGACATCACCTTCTCGAACATCCGTCTGATCGATACGGTAACTCCGGATGCTAGTGCCACCCCCCCTGTCGTTTCCTCCGGCATTCTCGACAAAGCCGGCTATGCGTCCAATATTTCGATCCTCAACTTCAAAGTGACGGACCTTACCGGCGTAACCGCGCGCGATGCAACTGGCACGGTCATCACTAGTCCGACCGAGTCCCAGCAGTTCGACGCCCTGCTGACCGACGTGGAGGCAACACTTGCGAAGATGGCGGATGCCGCCTCCGAGCTCGGCGCCGCCAAGTCGCGCATCGACATGCAGAAAGACTTCGTCTCGAAGTTGATGGACTCGGTCGACCGCGGCGTTGGCCAGCTCGTCGATGCCGACATGAACAAGGAATCGACCCGTCTCCAGGCCCTCCAGGTCCAGCAGCAGCTCGGCATCCAGGCGCTGTCGATTGCCAATTCCAACTCGCAGTCGATCCTCGCCCTGTTCAAGGGCTGATCCGACGCAAGGACGACTGAAGGATTTCGATGGGCCGCGCCTCGTGCGCGGCCCATTTCATTTTCGCACAAGCTTCGGGTTCTAGGGTCGTCGCGGAAGATATTGCGGGGAGCCTACGCACGTGCCCGAACAGATACAGAGCATCGTCGCCAATCTGCAGAGCTTCGGCCCGCGCCGGCTCGCGATTATGGGCGGCATTGCCGCCCTCGTCCTCGCGGTCATCGCGGTGGCGTCGGTCTATCTCAATCGCCCCGCCTACGAGACGCTCTATGTCGGCCTCGAACGCTCCGACGTGAACCAGATCGGCATGGTGCTCGGCGAGGCCGGCATCGGCTTCGACGTGGCGGCCGATGGCACCACGGTTTTGGTCCCCGCCGGAAGCACGGCCAAGGCGCGCATGCTGCTCGCCGAAAAGGGCCTGCCCACCAGCGCCAATGCCGGCTACGAGCTCTTCGACAATGTCGGCTCGCTCGGCCTCACCTCCTTCATGCAGCAGGTCACCCGCGTGCGTGCGCTCGAGGGTGAGATCGCCCGCACCATCCAGTCGCTCCAGGGCATCAAGGCCGCGCGCGTGCACATCGTCATGTCCGAGCGCGCCAATTTCCGCCGCGACGAGCAGCAGCCCTCCGCCTCCGTCGTCATCCGCGCCTCCAGCGCCGACGCCGAGAAGGCCGCCATGTCGATCCGCCACCTGGTCGCGGCGGCTGTTCCGGGCCTCGATGCCGAGCGCGTCACCGTACTCGATTCGGGCGGCAACCTGCTTGCCGCCGGCGACGATCCCAGCAATTCGAGCGCGGCGCGCTCCATCGGCATCGAGCGCACCGTCGAAAGCCAGATCGAGGACAATATCCGCCGCGCGCTGACGCCCTATCTCGGGCCGGACAACTTCCGCTCCAGTGTCAAGGCCGAGGTCAACACGGACTCGCGCCAGACCGAGGAGACCATCTTCGATCCCGAATCCCGCGTCGAGCGCTCCGTCCAGATCGTGCGCGCCAACGAGAACAGCAACCAGAGCCAGTCGTCGACGCCCACCAGCGTCGAACAGAACCTGCCCGACGCCGACACCACCGCCGTCGAGGGGCCGCAGTCGAGCTCGGCCAGCGACCGCAAGGAAGAGACCACCAACTACGAGATGAATTCCAAGCGCATCGCGACCGTCTCCAACGGCTATTCGGTGACCAAGATGTCGATCGCGGTGGTCGTCAACCACCAGCGCCTCGCCACCATCCTCGGCCAGGACGCCACGCCCGAGGCCGTTGCCGCCCGCGTCGCAGAAATCCAGAAGATGGTCGCGTCTGCGACCGGCCTCGACGAGAAGCGTGGCGACGTCATTAACGTCTCGGCGGTCGAGTTCATCGACGGCCTCGACGGCGAGGAGGTCGCCGGCCCCGGCGTTCTGGCTTCGCTGGGCGAACACACCGGCACGATGATCAACGCGCTCGCCTTCGTCATCGTCGTCTTCCTGCTGGGATATTTCGGCCTGCGCCCCATGGCCGCCGCCCTGACCAAGCCTGCCGCGCCCGCCATCGCCGCGCCGAGCTTCGAGGAGGTGCAGCGCTCGCTGCCGACGCCCGAGACCCCTGCCGTCGCCGCCGAGGCCCCGCCTGCCCTGCCCGGCGCGCGTCCGAACGCCATGGACGACCTGCGCAACAAGCTGCGCCCCGCTCCGCAGGACCGCCTCGCCCGCATGGTCGACCTCAATGAGGAACGCACAGCCCTCATCCTGCGCAAGTGGGCCGCAGCCGAGGCCGCCGCCTGATGTCGATCGCCGCGCTCTTCGAGAGGCTGACCGACTTCGCGCCGCAGGCCCAGCGCGAACCCGAGTCTGCTGAGCCTGCCGCCCCCGCCTATCCCAAGGCCGTGCCGGACCCTGATATCCCGGCCATGATCGCGGCAGCTGTCGCCCTGGCCGAAATGGAACTGACCGAGAGGCTCTCAGCGGAGCACCAGGCGGCGCTCGAAGCGGAGCAGCAGCGCCACGCCGCCGAGGTCGAAGCGCTTGGCTCGCGCCTCGGCGCCGAGACGGGTGCCGCACTCTCGATCCGCATGGCCGAAATGGAGACGCGCCTGGTCGAACTCACGACCGATGCCGCGTCCCGGATCGTCGCGAGCCTGGTCAGCGACGACATCCGCAAGCGCTCGATCGACGCGCTCGCCAGCTCGATCCTCGCAGCACTCGAGGACCGCGAGGCGGTGCGCGTCAAGGTCAGCGGCCCGCAACTGATGTTCGAAGCGCTCGCCGAAGCCCTCGGCGACCGACGCGACAGCGTCGACTTCACCGAGACGTCGAGCTTCGACCTCAGCGCCTCGATCGACGACAACCTGTTCGAGACCCGCCTCGGCGAATGGTCCGCAGCCCTTTCGGAGACCTTGCCATGAGCGTCGCCGACGGCAGCGAACCGCGCCACGAGATCATCATCGTGCGTCGCGCCCATTCCGATCACGACGAAGGTCACCACGGCGGCGTCTGGAAGATCGCGTTTGCCGACTTCATGACGGCGATGATGTGCTTCTTCCTCGTCATGTGGCTGATCAGCGCCGCAAACGAGCAGACCAAGGCGGCGGTCGCGAGCTATTTCAACCCGGTCAAGCTGATCGATCGCAATGCCAGCCGCAAAGGGCTCGAGGACCTCGGCGACGGACCGAACGCCGTCGGCCTCACCGCCGAGGACCCCGAGCAGGCGAGCACGAAGGCCGGCACGGATGGACGCGGCAACGCCGGCCCGTCGACCGAGCAGAACTCCGTCGACAGCTCCGACACCGTGGCCCGCTCCGACGAACAGCTGTTCAGTGATCCCTACGCGGTCCTCGCCGAGATCGCGCAGGAGACGGGCATGAAGGCCAACGTTTCCGATCGCGGCGAAGGCGGTCAGCAGCTTTCCGGCCCCGCCAGCGGCGCCTCCGGCGGCGAAGCATATCGCGATCCCTTCGCGCCCGATTTCTGGACCGAGCAGGTGGCAAGACCAGCGGCGGAGGCGAGCGCCGAGCGCGCCGCCATCGAAGGCGAGCCGGCCAAGGACGGCGACAAGACCGCGCGCACCGAAACGGCCCCCTCGGTCAAGGAGCAGCCGCCCCAGTCCGCCGCCCAGCCCTCTGGGCCCACCCAGTTGCCGGCCGTCGCGGCACCTGCGCCAGAAGCACGCCCCGGCGATGCGCCCACGACCGACGCAGCCGAGGCGCAGCCTGTCGCGGACGCTCCCAAGCCGAAGGACGAGGCGCCGAGCCGCGAAGCAGTCGAAAACGCCGATGCGATCCGCCGCGAGCTTGCCGAGGCGCTCCGGCCCGGCGGGACTCTGCCCGAGGGACTTTCGGTGGTCGCGACCGACAAGGGCGTCGTCATCTCCGTCACCGAGCAGCTCGAATTCGGCATGTTCGAGGTCGGTTCCGCCGTGCCGCGCCGCGAGCTCGTGCATGCGATGGAAAAGATCGCCAAGACCATCGCTGCCCATGACGGCAAGGTCTCGATCAACGGCCACACCGACGCGCGGCCTTTCAAGAGCGGCAATTACGACAACTGGCGGCTCTCCACGGCCCGGGCCCATTCGGCATACTACATGCTGGTGCGCGCCGGCCTCGACGAGAAGCGCGTGGTCGAGGTCGCCGGCTTCGCCGACCGCAAGCTCAAGGACGCATCCGACCCGAACGCAGCCGTCAACCGGCGCATCGAGATCCTGCTGGAGCACGACGAATGAGGCTGGTGGCGACCCTCTCCGGCGCCGCGCTCATCGCGCTGGTTGCGGCCGCCACGCCAGATGTGGCGCGCGCCGCCGAAGCGCCTGCGCTCGAACCCTACCAGATGGTCCGCTGCCTGCAGATCGTCCAGGATCGCATTGCTTCCGGAGACCAGGCCTCGCTGCCGATGCAGCGCAAGCTGCTCGAACTGACCGACGAGCGCATGCGCACAGCTGATCCGGCGGAATTCAAGAACCCGAAGAACTTCCGCGCCCTGCTCATCTACGCCATGAGCGGCGGCAACCCGATCACCATCGAAAAGGTCGTGTCGCGCCTGACGCTCGACGAGCCCGACGGCACCATGGCCCAAGGCATCATCGACTATCTGCGCGGCAAGCCGAAGGAAACGGTCGCGGCCCTCGCCAGCGTCGACCCCATGGCCCAGACCTCCGAACTCGGCGCCTTCCTGGCTTTGGTCAAGGGGTCGGTCGAGATCGCCGAGAAGCCGGAGAGCGCCATCAAGCTGTTCGACCAGGCCAGGCTACTCAGCCCCGGCACGCTGGTCGAGGAAGCAGCGCTGCGCCGATCGGTGGCGCTCACCCCGCGTCTCAACGACGGCGGCCGCTTCCTGCGCAACTCGGCCCAGTATGTCAGGGGCTATTTGCGTTCCCCCTACGCCAGCCAATTCGCCGATGCCTTCGTCACCGGCGTGGTCGCGCTTCACGGCTCGATCAGCCTCGACACGCTGGCCGACATCACTGCGATGATGGACACCGAGCAGGAGCGGGTCATCTACCTCCGCATCGCCCGCCGCGCGGCGATCGACGGCCTCAAGGACCTGTCCGCCTATGCTTCGCGCAAAGCCGAGCAAAGCCGTGACGGCCTGCCCAGCGAGGATCCGCGCTCGCAGCTCTATTCGGGACTTTCCGCCGTCACCTCCGGCTCCGCCGAGGAGATGCTCAACAAGCTTACCAGCATCGACCGCGACAAGCTCTCGAAAGGCGATCGCGCGCTCCTCGATGCGGCCGAGGCCGTTGCGTCCGAACTGGTATCGGCGGTGCCCACCGGATCGACCGCTTCGCAGAAGCCCGTCGACATCGGCGAGCTGCCGCCGCCTTCCATCGATATCGAGCCTGTGAAGGACGATCCCACGATCCCGGACGCCGCAGATCCTGCCGACGCAGCAGCCGCCGAGGCCACGACGACCATCCGCGAGGCCGCGCCGCCGGCACCTGAAGACGCTGCCGTCGCCGCGGAACCCGAAGAGGCGGAGCAGAGTGATCCCCGGGTCCTCGACGCCCGCCGCAAGATCGAAGCCATCGACGAACTCCTCGGAGGCGCACCCGAATGACCGACGCCACCCTCTCGACACTGGCAAGCCCCGTCGCCAGGCAATCGCATCCCCAGGCGCGCTCGGCACTCGCCGGCGACGTGGAACAGGCCGATTTTGGCAATGCACTGGCCGAGACGAAGGAGCAGCCGCGGCCGGAAAAGGGCAAGCTGGACAATTCTGCCCTGCGCGACCTGCGCAAGCTGGCGGAACGGCTTGCTGCGCAAGACACGCAGGACCAGCCCAAGGATGACGTCCCACCCGAGACGAAGACCGCTGGCGGCGAAGAGGCGCCCTTGCCCGACGAGCCTCAGGGCACCAAGCAAGCCGAACCCGACCCGGCACATGGACCGGCGCTGCCGCTGGTGATCGCGCTCAGCGAATTGCGTAAGGCGGGCAGCCAAGCCGGAGGCTCACAATCGGGCGACGGCGCCGCCGATGCGGACAATCCGGACATCGCGGCCGAGCGACCCGCGGGCGACCGTGCCGCATCCCAATACGCCAGCATCTCGGCGCGCTCCGCCGTCGCGGGCAGCGCCCTGCAGCCTGTCGCGGCTGGACCGGAAGAGGCAAAGCCGATGTCCGACGCGTCGGAGACGGCTCCGAATGCGCGACCGAACATCGTCGGGGAGAGCACCGGCGATACGGAAAAAACCCGCCAGTCGCCGCAGCTCCGGCAGGCCGAACAGTCACCGGTCGCGGCCCGCGTCAGCATCGTCGCCGAGCAGGTCATCCCCGCCCCGACACAGCCGTCGGCGAACACCACGGCTGGCGCTTTGGCACTTGCCATCGCCTCCGACGCACCGCACGCGACCTCCGCCGCGGCAGCTGCGCAGCAGGCGCAGAACAACAATTCCGGCACCTCCGCCGCACACGTCCTGAAGATCCAGTTGAAACCCGTCGAACTGGGCATGGTGACCGCCAGCCTCCAACTCTCCGGAGAGCAACTAACAGTTGAAATCGAAGTCGAGAATGCCGAGGCCTATCATCGCCTGTCGGCCGACCGCGAAGCCCTCACCAGCGCCCTGCGCGGGCTCGGTTTCGACGTCGATCGCCTGACCATCCTGCAGCCGCAGCCCGGCACCAACGCTACGGGCCGGGGTGACGGAGCGGCGACCTCCTCGGGCCGGGACCAGTCGGCGTTCCAGTCCGGCGGAACGGGCGGTGAAGGCAGTGGATCGGGCGGTGGACAACCAGGAAGGGGAGCAGCCAATGAGGACGGCAATGCGCGCAACAGTTCGACGCCTCGCCCTGATCGCGCTGGCAGCAGCCTCTATATCTAGCGTTCTGGCCGGCTCTGCATCGGCGACAGTCAACCCCTGCGAGCCGGAGATATTGCGTGCCGCCGACCGTTACGGCGTGCCGGTCGGAATTCTCTATGCGGTCGGTCTCACCGAAACCGGCAAGAAGGGAACGCTGCAGCCCAACGCATTGAATATAGAAGGAAAAGCCGTCTTCCCCCGTAACCCGACGGAGGCCCTCCAGGCGTTCGAGAGCGCGCGCAGTGAAGGCAAGACTTTGATCGATCTCGGCTGCATGCAGATCAATTTCCGCTACCATGCCGCCGAGTTCCGCAGCGTGCGCGACATGCTCGATCCACGGCTCAACGTCGACTACGCCGCCCGCTTCCTCGTCAGCCTGCGCAAGCGTCACGAGTCCTGGTCGATGGCCGTCGCCCGCTACCACGCCGGCCCCGACAACGACCCTGCGCAGAAGCGCTATGTCTGCCGCGTGATCGCAAACATGGTAGCAACCGGCTTCGGGCAGTGGACTGAAAACGCGCGGACTTTCTGCAACTCATAAGGGTTCTTTACCGCATTCGTCACGGTGCAATAGAAACGCTAAATCGGTTCCCCACCGACGTCCCGAATATGCACGCATTTCGTGCAATCTCCGCAACCTGGACGATTCCAGACTCCCCAAAAAATACCGGCAAAATCTCGCGATTGGAGACGCCCCGGAGCACCCGTTACCGATTGGTTAACGGGGCATTAATTTTTTGATTCGGAGGCGGGGCCGATGATAGTGGTTGTCGACGAGCGCGAGCTCGTCACCAAGGGATATAATTCGCTTTTCGACAGGGAAGGCGTGGCTTGCGCGGGCTTCCGCTCGAGCGAGTTCGGCGAATGGGTCACCAGCGCGCCTGAAGAGGACCTGCGCTCTGTCCGCGCGTTTCTCATCGGTGACTGCCACGAGGGGTCCATCTCCCCTCGCCAGCTGCGCGACCGCTCCAAGGCGCCGGTCATTGCGCTCAGCGAGCAGAACAACCTCGAAAACACCCTCAAGCTTTTCGAGTCCGGCGTCGACGATGTCATTCGCAAGCCTGTCCACATCCGCGAGATCCTCGCACGCATCACGGCCATTCGCCGCCGCGCCCAGGAAGACACCGGCTTCACGGAGATCGGCGCCATGCGCATCTTCATGGATGGCCGCGATCCCGAGATCGACGGCGAACCGTTGCCGCTGCCGCGGCGAGAGCGCCGCATCCTGGAATATCTTGCAAGCAACAGCGGACGCCGCGTCACCAAGACGCAAGTCTTCAATGCCATCTACGGCGTCTTCGACGAAGAAGTCGAAGAAAACGTCGTTGAGAGCCACATCAGCAAGCTTCGCAAGAAACTGCGCGAGCGCCTCGGACACGATCCGATCGATTCCAAACGTTTCCTCGGCTACCGCCTGATCGTCTGACTTTATCGTCAGCTTCGCGCAAGTCATGCCACGTAGCTTCGACCCGTGGCATGAGATTTGGGGAGACCATCGATGAGCCTCTACGGAATGATGCGAACCGGAGTGTCGGGCATGAATGCCCAGGCAAACCGGCTCTCGACGGTCGCCGACAACATCGCCAATTCGAGCACGACCGGCTACAAGCGGGCCTCGACGGAGTTCTCGTCGCTGGTCCTGCCCAGCACCGCCGGCAGCTACAATTCGGGCGGCGTCACCACCACTGTGGTTAATTCGATCAGCAAGCAGGGCGCGCTCCAGTACACCACTTCGGTCACCGACCTCGCCATCGACGGCAACGGCTTCTTCGTCGTCGAGGATGCAAGCGGCACCAGCTTCCTCACCCGCGCCGGCGCATTCGTCGCAGACAAGGACGGCTATCTGGTCAATACCGCGGGCTACCGTCTCCAGGGTTGGGATCTGAGCATGGGCCCTCGCCCATCCGCGCCCGTTAGCCCGGGGCAACTCGACGCGATCCGGATCGACGACACCCAGGTCAACTGGTCGCCGAGCGCCAACGGAAAGTTCGCCGCCAATCTCCCGAGCGATGCCGCAGCCGTTCCGGCCGCCAATCTGCCATCCGCCAACGGAGCCAGCAGCGCCCCGGTCAGCTACACCGCCAAATCATCCTTGGTCGCCTACGACAACCTCGGCGGCCAGGTCATTCTCGACGTGTATCTCACCAAATCGGCGGCCGGAGAGTGGGAAGTCGCCGTCTACAATCAGGCGAATGCAACCAACGGCGGCTTTCCCTACTCAAGCGGTCCGCTTGCCACTGAAACGCTCGAGTTCGACGGCACCGGCAAGCTGCTCGGAACCAGCCCGACTGACATCACACTGACCGTCCCCGGCGGCGGCCCGCTGACCATCGACATGTCAGGCATGACCCAGGCAGATGGCGCCTACAATGTCTCGAAGGCAGTCATCGACGGCAGCCCGCCCAGCAAGATCGAGCGCATCGAGATCGACAAGGACGGTACCGTTTACGCCCAGTATGCCAATGGGTCGATGAAGGCGCTCTTCTCCATCCCCATGGCGAGCGTCGCGAGCCCGGACAAGCTGACCGTCATCTCCGGCAACGTCTTCGGCCAGAGTGCGGATTCCGGCGGCATCGACATCGGCTGGCCGTCCGAAGGCAAGAACGGGAAGATCGTGGCCGGTGCGCTCGAGAATTCGAACGTCGACATCGCCGAGGAACTCACAGCCATGATCGAGTCCCAGCGCAACTACACCGCCAATTCCAAGGTCTTCCAAACCGGCGCGGACCTCATGGACGTCCTCGTCAACCTGAAGAGATAGGACTGACGGGCCCGAGCCCGAGAGAGACTGCGCATGTCCCTGACGTCTGCACTTAGCATCGCCCAATCTGCGCTACAGAACACGTCGCGCCAGACCAGCACCGTTTCCCGCAACGTTTCGGAAGCGCAGAACCCGGACTACGTCCGCCGCTCGGCCCTGCTTGCAAGCACCGGCCCGGGCGCGCGCGTCGTCCAGATCCAGCGCGCGACCAACGACCTGCTGTTCCGCCAGAACCTCTCGGCGCTTGCGTCGTTCTCGGGCCAGAGCACCTTGTCCGACGGCCTGCAGCAGCTCGCCCTCGACGTCTATGGCAGCGACAATGCGAGTTCGCCGGCGACGGCGCTCGGCAAGTTCCAGCAGGCGTTGCAATTCTATTCGGCGACGCCCTCGAACCAGAACCTCGGCGTCGCGGCGATCGACGCGGCCCGCCAGGTGGTACGCACGCTGAACGATGGCAGCAACGCCATTCAGACGTTCCGCACCGAAACGGACGGGCAAATCGCCACCGCGGTCTACGATCTGAACAAGTTGCTCGCCGACTTCGAACAGGCCAACAAGGCGATCATCGCCGGTGCGCGTTCGGGCCGCGATGTCAACGACTCGCTCGACCAGCGCGACGCCATCCTCAAGCAGATCTCCGAGATCGTGCCGGTTTCGACTTTCAAGCGCGGCGACAACGACATGGTCATTACTACGGCCGACGGGGTCACCCTGTTCGAGACCGTACCTCGCACGATCTCCTTCACGCCGTCGGCAGGCTATGCCGCCGGTGCGCCGGGCAACAGTGTCCTGATCGACGGAGTTCCTCTCCAGCCGGGCACCGGTGCCAACACCAACGCCACTGGCAAACTCGCCGCCATGCTGCAGTTGCGCGACAGCGTCGCGGTCAGCATGCAGGCTCAACTCGACGAAACGGCGCGCGGGCTCATCACCGCCTTCCGCGAAACAGCGCCCGGACTTGCCGACGCAACGGGCTTGTTCACCTGGTCAGGGTCCCCGGCCGTCCCGCCCGCAGGCACCCTCGTCAATGGCTTGGCCGGCCAGATCAGCCTCAGCTTCAGGGTCGACCCGCTCACAGGCGGCAATCCGAAACTGCTGCGCGACGGCGGCATCAATGTCCCCCCTCCACCCGCCGCTGCTGACGCCTATATCAAGAACACCGGCAACAACGCCTCCTACGCCGACCTGCTGATCGCATACGGCGATCGCATCGACGAAAACATGGCGTTCAGCCCGGCGGCCGGCGTCAACACCAGCTCCAGCCTGAGCTCCTTTACCACCAACACGATTGGCTGGTTCGAGGGCACGCGCAAGCAGGCGGCGGAGGCGTCCGAGACGAAGGAGGCCCTGGCGATGCGCACCGCAGAGGCCCTTTCCAACGAGACGTCGGTCAATGTCGATGTGGAGATGTCGCTGATGCTCGAACTCGAGCAGGCCTATCAGGCAACCGCGCGCATCATCAAGGCGGTCGACGAGATGCTGGCCTCCCTGCTGGCGGCGGTGAGGTGACGCGATGAAAACAACCTTCGTCTCCACCTCGGCAGTCAACAGCGCGCTTCGCTACTCGATCCTGCGCCAGCAGGCGGAACTGACCAGGGCCCAGAAGGAAGCCACCACCGGCTTCGTCGCCGACAGGGGGCTCGCGCTCGGCGCTCGTACCGCCCAGTCGGTAACCCTCAACCGTGACCTCGAGCGGCTCAACGGCATTGTCGATTCCAACGGCCTGGTTTCATCGCGGCTCGCGGCCACGCAAAAGGGTCTCAGACAGATCGGCGAATCTGCCCAGACCTTCCTGTCGAGCCTGACCAGCAGCGCTTCCGGCGACGCGGCCTACGCGCTGACCCAGAAGAGCGCGCGCGCAACGCTCGACATGCTGACCTCGGTGCTCAACACCAGCCTCAATGGCGAATACCTGTTCGCCGGCACCAACACCGACGTCAAGCCGATCAGCGATTTCACGCCCGGATCGGCGACCAAGAACGATTTCGACGCCAAGTTCGCGACCTATTTCGGCTTCGACCAGAACGATCCGCAGGCCAAAAACATCACCACGGCCCAGATGCAAGGCTTCATTACCACTGTGGTCGAGCCGTCATTCCTGGGTACCGGCTGGACCGATCCGGCGAATCCTTGGTCCAACGCGACCGATCAGGGCATCACCAGCCGCATCACGCTCAACGAGACGACCGAGACGTCGGTCAGTGCCAATGACGTCGGCATCCGCAAGGTTGCCATGGCGGCGGCGGTGATCAGCGACCTGCTCGCAAGCAATGTCGGCGACGACGCGCGCAAGGTCCTGGTCAACTTCGGGGTCTCGACCATCGGCGCTGGTATCAGCGACCTCGGCCAATTGGAATCCCGCACCGGCATCATCGAGCAGCGCGTCAGCAACGCCACCGAGCGCGTCGAGATGCAGATCGACCTGTTCGAGCGCCAGATCCTCTCCACCGAGGGTGTCGATCCCTACGAGGCCTCGACGCGGGTCACCGATCTTCTTTCCCAGATCGAGAAGTCCTACGCGATCACGGCGCGCATCCAGCAACTGAGCATTCTCAACTACATCACCTGAACGGCAAGCCAACGGGACGCATATGTATCAATTCTCCTATGCCGACATTCAGACCGATTCCGTCGCCGAGGCGAAGGACCGGGAACGTCAGTTGCTCAGCCGTTCGATCGATCTGCTGACCAAGGCGAGCTCAATCGGCCCGGATTCCTACGAGGCCATCGAAGCGCTGAACTTCACCAACCGCGTCTGGACCTCGCTGCTGGACGACCTCGGCAGCCCAGACAACGCGCTGCCCAAGGAGCTGCGCGCCAACCTCATCTCGATCGGCCTGTGGCTGCTGCGGGAGGCCGAGGACATCCGCCAAGGCCGCACCGAGAGTTTCGACGGCCTGATCGAGGTCTCGCAGATCATCCGCGACGGCATCCAATGAAAAACACGCTGAAGATTTCGCTGAAGGCCAACGAGAAGATCTATCTCAACGGCGCAGTCGTCCGCACCGACCGCAAGGTCTCGCTCGAGCTGCTCAACGACGTGCAGTTCCTGCTCGAGAGCCACGTGCTGCAGCCGGAGCAGGCGTCGACACCGTTGCGTCAGCTCTACTTCATCGTGCAGGTCATGCTGATCGATCCGGGCGGCGCCGACGAGGCGCGCGAGATGTTCCGCCGCTCGCTGCCGCTCCTGCTCGCCACGTTCGACAACCCCGAGATCCTCGCAAGCCTCAAGCAGGTGGACCGCCTGGTCGCCGAGGACCACGTCTACGAGGCGCTCAAGACCATTCGCTCGCTCTATCCAATCGAACAGCGTGTCATCGCGGGCAGCGACCAGCCGCCGCTCGCCGTCGCCGGAGGCACCTTCTGATGGCCATCGACTACACCACCACTCCGCCGGTCGCCACGAATACCAAGACCGCGACGGGCAACCAGACGGCTGCTTCCAAGACACAGGTCGACTACAACTCGTTCCTCAAGCTGCTCGTCGCGGAAATGAAGAACCAGGACCCGACCAAGCCGATGGACTCGACGCAGTACGTCGCCCAACTGGCGCAGTTCTCGCAGGTCGAGCAGTCGGTGCAGATGAACTCGCGCCTGGACCAGATCCTGCAAGGCTCGGCGCTCGCCCAGGCCGACGCACTGATCGGCCGTACCGTGACCTCGCCCGACGGCAAGACCTCCGGCGTCGTCGCCGAGGTCCGGCTGTTCAAGGACGGCGTGGTCGCCGTGCTCACCGACGGCAAGCAGGTCGTCATCAATCCCGGCGTGTCGATCAAGGCCACGCCGGCGTGAACGAGGCCGATGCCCTCGACCTCGTCCAGTTTGCCATCTGGACGGTGCTGACGGCCTCGGGCCCGGCCGTCGCCGCAGCAATGCTGGTCGGCGTCGGCATCGCCTTGGTGCAGGCCCTGACACAGATCCAGGAAATCACGCTTACCTTCGTTCCCAAGATCGTCGCCATCATGCTGGTGACGGCGCTGACCGGCCCCTTCATCGGCGCCCAGATATCCTCCTTCACCAACGTCATCTTCGAGCGCATCGAGACCGGCTTCTGAGCGAACCCGCCGCCGGCCCTTCTGGCCCGCCGCCACGCGGCTGCTTGGCCCATCCCGCTGACGGACAAATGGGTTCACCCCGCGCCTCGATCATGGTCTAGTCGCCTCACACGATTCACCAGGACAGCCGGCTCAGTCGGCAGCGGCGCATGGAAGACCATCAGATCGAGCAGGGCTCGGCCCTCGAGCCGTTCAAGCACGGCATCTTCCGTTCGGTCTGGCTCGCCAGCCTCGGCTCCAATTTCGGCGGCCTGATCCAGTCGGTCGGCGCCGCCTGGCTGATGACCTCGATCGCCACCTCCTCGGACATGGTGGCCCTGGTGCAGGCCTCGGTGACCCTGCCCATCATGCTGTTCTCGCTCGTCTCGGGCGCGCTCGCCGACAGCTTCGACCGGCGCCGCGTCATGCTCACAGCCCAGTGCTTTATGCTGGTCGTCTCGGCGCTGCTGACGGTCGTCGCCTATTTCGGCCTCATCACCCCCTGGCTGCTGCTCAGCTTCACCTTCCTGATCGGCTGCGGCACCGCCCTCAACAATCCGTCATGGCAGGCCTCCGTCGGCGACATGGTGCCCCGCCCGGTCATGCCGGCGGCGGTCGCGCTGAATTCGATGGGCTTCAACATGACCCGCAGCGTCGGCCCGGCGATCGGCGGCATCATCGTCGCCACCGCCGGTGCTGCTGCAGCCTTCGCGGTCAACACGCTGAGCTACTTCGCCCTCATCTTCGTGCTGTTCCGCTGGCGCCCGCAGTATCCGAAAAGCACGCTGCCGCGCGAAACGCTGGGCCAGGCGATGGGCGCCGGCCTGCGCTACGTCATCATGTCGCCCAACATCGGCAAGGTGCTGCTCAGAAGCTTTGCCTTCGGTTTCACCGCCGTCGCCATCCAGGCGCTGCTGCCGCTGGTCGCCCGCGACCTCGTTTCCGGCGGCCCCCTCACCTTCGGCATCATGCTCGGCGCCTTCGGCATCGGCGCCGTCGGCGGCGCACTCATCAGCGGCCGCATCCGGCGCAGCATGACGAGCGAGACGATCGTGCGCTCGGCCTTCCTCGGCTTCGCCCTGTCGAGCTGGATCGCGGCCTGGAGCACGAGCGCCTGGATCACCAGCGCGGGCCTGCTCGTTGGCGGCGCCTGCTGGGTGCTGGCGCTGTCGCATTTCAACATTTCGGTGCAGATGTCGACGCCGCGCTGGGTGGTCGGCCGCGCGCTCTCGATCTACCAGATGTCGACCTTCGGCGGCATGGCCTTCGGCGCCTGGATCTGGGGTGTGATTGCCGACAGTCACGGCGCGTCCGCAGCCCTCGTCGTCGCGGGTCTCGCCATGCTCGTGGGCGCAGCGATCGGCTTCTTCCTGCCGCTGCCCGAGCACACCATCCTCAACCTCGATCCGCTCAACCGCTTCCGCGAGCCGCACCTGGCGCTCGACGTCCAGCCGCGCAGCGGCCCGATCACCATTTCCATCGAGTTCATCATCCGCGAGGAGGACGTCCCGGCGTTCCTCGATGCCATGGCCGAGCGCCGCCGAGTTCGGCGCCGCGATGGCGCACGCCACTGGACGCTGTCACGCGATCTTGAGAACCCGGAGGTCTGGATCGAGACCTACCACACGCCGACCTGGCTCGAATATGTCAGGCACAACCATCGCGCCACCCACGCCGACGCCGAGATCGGCGACACGCTCAGAGCGCTTCACAGCGGCGCCCAGCCGCCGCGCGTCCGCCGCACCATCGAGCGCCCGACCAGCCTCGCCGCCGCGATCGTCACGCCCAAGGGCCCCATCGACCTGCACTGAGGCAGCTGGTCCGCCCTCGTCGCGATTGCACCTTGGCGACGGTGGAAGCTGTCTCAGTTCACAGGTTGCGGGTCCGGGAATTTCCAGCTCCCGTCGAGGATTTCGGCCCGGGGGCGATAGAGGCGGACGGTGTAGTTCCAGCCCTGCATGATCGGTAGGCAGTTCGCCACCTTGCCGTCGCATCCACCGAACTGCACGTCGACCGATCCGTCTGCGTCCTTCTTGGCCGTGATGTTGTTCAGCGTGTAGGCGCCCTGGTCGTTCTTCTGGAAATAGCCGTCGGAGTTGTAGAGGCTGATCGACCAGAAGCCGTCGACCGGTACGTCCTTGACCTTGAGCGTATAGACGGTTTTGCCGTCGTCCTTGGGCGGATTGACGTTGAGATAGGTCGCGTCCTTGTCGGGATTTCCGCCCCAGCCGAGCGCGGTGCCGATCAGATGCCGGATCGGGTCGACCGCGTCCTTGGTGCCGAAAGCGCCCTTGTAGTCCGGAATGGTCGAGCCGAGCACCAGCAGCGCGTCACGCACCTTTTTCTGGCTGGCAGGGTCCCAGTTCGGCACTTCGAACGTACCCGGCCCGCCCGGCTGGTCGAGCTTCGTGGCGTCTTGCAAGGCATGCACCGCCTTCAGGTCTTCTGGGTCGTTCGGGTTCACGAGCGTGCGGATTGCAACGATCACATAGCGCGTACCGACCTTCTCCTTGTCGAACGTGTATGTTCCGGCATCGTATGCGACATCGCCGACCACATAGTGGTCTTCGTTGATGACCTGCATCGAACGGAAGCGATCGCCTGTGTCGGGCAGCGTGATCGTCACGGGACCCGCGTCGAGATCGATCACGGCCGAAGAATAGAGCGTGTCGCGGTTCGCCCGGATGACCGACTGATGGTCGATCGGCATAGGCTCCCTGTAGTGATCGAACTTGCCGACCCCGCCGGCTCCCTTCACCGCATTGCCCAGATAGAGATCCGACTCCGCGCGCGGGAAGTTGTCGACCGTGACGGCGTCCTGGGACTGGGCGCGGGCACTGCCGAGCCCTGCGAGGAGGGACAACGCGGCGAGGTTGAGAGTAAGACGCATGGAATGGCGGGCTCCTGTATATCAAGCCCGCCTATCAGCCGTCTGGAAGAGGCCGTTGCCAAGTACGTTACGGTAACAGCCGCGACCAACCAGTGGATCTTGGCCGGTCTGCCGAACCACTCTGTGGCCGATGCGTCACACGGCAAGACGCAATGCCGTTCGAGGCAAAAAAGCAATTGATCGGCAAGCATTGATAACTCACCTTCCCACTACGGGTGGGTTTGGGCTGTTGTGCAGAGGGGGAACTCTGGATGCGCCTGAGCCATTTGGTCCGTGATGCTTCGTCAAGCAGGACACTTGGATTTACCTTCATTTCGTCATTGACGTCGCGGAAGCAATCGCCGCGGACATCAACTTCCACACTTTCAACTTCCGTCGCGGCGCCACTGCCGCAGCCTCGATTTGGCGACCGCCGGCCGCTCACCGCATCATTTGCAGCGACTACAGCCGCCTTGTTGGTTGGCGTCTCGGCAGCGCAGGCCGGCGGCTTCGCCGTACGCGAGCAATCCGCCTACGGCCAGGGATCGAGTTTCGCCGGCATGGCGGCACCGGGCGGTTCGATCAGTTCGATGTTCTGGAACCCGGCGGCCATCACCACGGTGACCGGGATGACCGCCGAGGGCAATCTGACCGGCGTCTTCCCGCAATCGGAACTCGACGTCGACCCCTCGCGCTCGACGCTCACGCGTCTGGGCATCACCGGTAATGGCGGCAATGTCGGCGAGACGGGCGTCGTGCCGGCGGCCTATTTTGCCATGCCGGTGACCGACCAGCTGTACTTCGGGGTGAGCTTCAACGCGCCCTATGGCTTCAGCACGACCTCCGAGCCGCCATGGGTGGGCATGTTCAGCCATCTCGACGCCGAGGCGAAGTCGGTCAATGTGACGCCCGTGGTCGGTTACAAGTTCAACGACATGGTCAGCGTCGCCGTCGGGCTGCAGGTCGAGTATTTCGAAGTGAGTATCGAGACCGCGATGGCGCCGACCGCCTCGCCGCCGCGGCAGCGGCTGGAGGGCGACTCCACCGACGTCGGCTTCGTCGCCGGCCTCACGCTCACGCCCCTCGACGGCACCACCATCGGCATCGGCTACCGCTCGTCGGTCAAGCATTCGCTGGACGGCAGCCAGACCTTCGGCGTTCCCTTGAGGACGCCGCTCGGCACCATCCCCGCCGGAGCCTATCCGGTCACCGCCGACGTATCGTTGCCTGACACCCTGTCCATCGGCGTCCGCCAGCGCATCACCGATGCTTTCACCATGATGGCCGGCATGGAATGGGCCAACTGGAGCCGCATCCAGACCGTGCCCTTCGTCGGTTCGCCAACCCGTTCGAACCTTGCGCTTCAGTTCGACGACGGCTGGTTCTTCTCCCTCGGTGGCGAATACAAGTATGACCCCAATTGGACGTTCCGGACCGGTCTCGGCTACGAAATAGCTCCGACCACCGACGAGCACCGCTCCATGCGCCTGCCGGATGCGGACCGCGTCTGGGCCAGCATCGGCGCGAGCTACAACTGGACCGAACAGCTGTCTATCGACGCCGGCTATTCGCACATATTCGTGGAGGATGCGCCTGTCGACGAGACGACGGCGGGCTTCCGCTACGCCGGAACGGCGGAGGGAAGCGCCGACATCTTCTCGATCGGCGTGCGCTACAAGTTCGGCGGATAGGAATTCGTCGCGCCGTTAAGAGTCTCCAGAGCCGGCGCCGACAAGCGCCGGCTCTGCCTTTTGTCAGGAACTTTGTCAGCAATCCGCGTGGACAAACCGCGCCGTTTTTCCACCCCCTCCAGAACCTCCCGTAAGATTCCGGCCAGTGCCTCCCGCGGGAACGCCGGTCCCTGTTGTTTGACAGCGGCACCTGGACTTGCCGGGAACAGCTCGGAATCACAGGGGATCGCGAGATGCCCCAGAAATCTAAGGGGTTGAGCGGGCAGTGGCGAGGCAGGCGGCGTACCGCTTGACACTACCACTAGATAGAAAGCGTCACATCGGCGCTGGCCGCCGGCAGCGCTGGACCACCTAACGCGTCGCCACGATCCAGCCGCGTGTCTTGCGCTTCTGCCTGACGTCTGATTGGAAGCCAGCTTCAGCAAGCCTTGCGAGAAGGGTTTCGAGAGAGGCTCCGTCCACCAAGTCGACGTGATAGAGTATGAGCATCATCTTGACCTTTTGGAGCAGTTCGACGGGGGTCGACAAAAGGATGGGGAACTCGGCTCCTTCGCAGTTGAATTTGATGAACGAGACGTCGGCAATCTTGTGGGCAAGCATGAAGCTCGAAAGCGACATAGCTGGCACCTTTTCGCCCTTGGGCGACAATTGCTTCATGATCGAATGCCCCCAGTTGCCACGATCATGGTGAAGTGTGACCTCACCATCCCTGTCTGTCAGGGCAAGGTGGTGCGGGATGACGTTGAGAGCCGGGTTTAATGCGGCGTTGACGCGCAGGTAGTTGTAGGTTTCTGCACTGGCCTCAATTGCATGGACTATACCCTGTGGGGCTTTCGACGCCGCAGTGAGTGCGAAAGTTCCGATATGCGCGCCGATGTCGATCACTATGTCTGAAGCGGTTGGCCGATACTCCGGGACGCCAGCAAAAAAGATGTCATTGTCGAAGCTGTGGGCGATGACCTTCTCGTCTGCGGTGCCTTGTCGGTAGGCGACGTTGAATTGCCCATATCGTCCAATACCCAAGGTTTAATTTGGACATCGTCACATCGATCATTTGGCCCCCCCCCCCGCACTTTGATCAGCTTGGCTGGAACGCCGCCATAAACGCCGTTGGGCTCGGTCTTCCCCCGAACCACGGCACCCGCCGCGATTACGCAACCGGTGGAAATATGGGCGCCGTCGAGAACGGTCACGTTGGCTCCGATCCAGACATCATCTTCGATGGTCACCCCTAGCTTCGTGAGGCCTTGAAGGCGGATTGGGCGGTTGACATCGGAAAAGTTGTGGTTCGAAGGAACTATTACAGTGTGGGCGGCGATGCGGACCCAGTCGCCGATCTTGAGGCCGCCGTGCCCATAGAGGATGCAGTACGGGTTAATCGAGCAACTATCGCCGATGGTGATATCGCCAGGCCCGAGCAGCATCGCTCCAGGTGAAATGCTAGTGTCGCGCCCAACGGAGATTGTACCCTTACCTGGGCGAAGAATGGCTCCCCGATTTACTCGGGCGCCATAGGCGTGAATTCTCCCCCCGCTGAATAGCGACCACAATTTTGCGCGCAACATGTTGGAAGAAAGGATCATAGTCCCCTTCGTCTACATACTATTGCCCAGGCTCGCAACCGCGCGAAATCTAGGCGCGCACTCCATTCTGAAAAACGCTCCCCTCAGATCCCTTAGCCGCTGCCGCGCACTGGCACGCAGATAGGGCAGGCCATCCCAGTCCGGGTCGAACTCGTGGCTGGCGACCAGGCAATAAAAGGCGCTCTCGAAGCCCAAACCGCGCGGCTTAGTTCAGCGCTCGGCTGGGCGGTGGCAGCCACTCGCTCCACAAGACGATGGGCACACCCGAGTTCGTCGAAAGCGTCCATCCCCCGCCCCATAAAGGTGGCCACGTTGGTACATGGCGGCGATTACTCGCCCGACAGTGTGATGAGGGCACCCCGCCGCACCCATGACCCACGCAGCCGAAGCCGACACGGTCCTCAAGTGGTCTTTGACGCATGCGTGAATGATGGTTCTAGAGGATTTGAGCAGGGTCGGCGTGCTCTAGGAACCGGCGTCAAAATGTCAAAAACGCGCGGCCGGCTACAGCGGGGAGGGGCCGCTACCTCCGATCATGGGCTAACATGGCTCGTGGGCTGGGGAGGTTCCGTCCAAGGGTTCCCCTCCGGGCACTACCGCCCGGGTGCGCTGGACGATGCGCTAGTGGGGCAGAGGCGAAAATGCCCCTGCTGCCGGAAGCGGAACGGACGGGAACAGAAATCGCCGGACGGGCGGTCGCGGGACCGCACAATACTTAAAAGATGAGCGATCGCTCGACCGCCCGTCTTCCCGAACTTCCTGAGCTTGCCGAATCCTGAGCTTGTCGAAGGATGACAATGGCCAGACCGCCGACGGAGCGTGGCAACGAGGAAGCGCGGCGCACTGCCCTTTTTGGGGAGGTCCCCTCTCCCACCCTCGCGCAAGCTTGAAGCAATAGGGTCGAGCAGCCGTGGCATGGGCTCGCGGCGCAATTCGGTCGGGCAAAGCATGGCAATCAGCGAAACCATCTCGGCGATAGACGCTCCCAAGCGGAACGCCCGCGACGTCTTCTTCGCGCTCGGCATCGTCGTCATCCTGGCGGTGCTGTTCCTGCCGATCCCGGCCTTCCTGATCGACGTCGGGCTGGCCTTCTCCATCGCGATCTCGGTGCTGATCCTGATGGTGGCGCTGTGGATCCAGCGGCCGCTCGACTTCTCGTCCTTCCCGACCGTGCTGCTGATCGCGACCATGCTGCGCCTGTCGCTCAACATCGCCACCACGCGCATGATCCTGTCGCACGGCAACGAGGGCACCGCCGCCGCCGGCTACGTCATCTCGGGCTTTTCTAACCTCGTGATGTCGGGCGACTTCGTCATCGGTCTGATCGTCTTCCTGATCCTGATCGTGGTGAACTTCATCGTCATCACCAAGGGCGCCACGCGTATCGCCGAGGTCGGCGCCCGCTTCACCCTCGACGCCATCCCGGGCAAGCAGATGTCCATCGACGCCGACCTCGCCGCCGGCATGATCGACGACAAGACCGCCCAGTTGCGCCGCCGCGAACTGGAAGAGGAAAGCTCTTTCTTCGGCTCGATGGACGGTGCTTCGAAGTTCGTCCGCGGCGATGCGATCGCCGGCCTCATCATCACCGCGATCAACATCATCGGCGGCATCGCCATCGGCTATTTCCGCCACGACATGGGCATGGGCGAAGCCGCCGACGTGTTCATCAAGCTGTCGGTCGGCGACGGCCTCGTCACCCAGATCCCGGCGCTAATCGTCTCGCTCGCCGCGGGCCTGCTGGTCTCCAAGGGCGGCACGCGCGGCTCGGCCGACCAGGCCGTGTTCGGCCAGCTCGGCGCCTATCCGCGCGCCCTCTACGTCGCCGCCGGCCTGTTGGTGCTGCTCGCCCTGATGCCGGGCCTGCCGATGTTCCCCTTCATCTCGCTGGCCGCGGCCATGGGCGCGCTCGCCTACGTCATCCCGATGCAGCACAGGCGTCGCATGGCCGAAGCCGAGGCCGAAAAGCAGATGGTCGAGGCCGAGAAGGTCGAGGAAGAGAAGAACTCGGTGAAGGCGTCGCTCGCCACCGCCGAGATCGAGTTGCTGATCGGCAAGCAATTGTCCACGCGCCTGCTTTCGTCGCACCAGGAACTCGCCTTCCGCATGTCCAAGATGCGCAAGAAGTTCGCCACCCAATACGGCTTCGTGGTCCCCGAGGTGCGGCTCACCGACGACTTCTCGATTCCCCCCAAGAGCTACCAGATCAAGATCCACGGCACCGTCGTCGCCGAATACCAGATGCGCGTCGGCGAGATCATGGTGCTGCTCGGTTCGCGCGACATCCCCGATATTCCGGGCGAGGAAGTGCGCGAACCCGCCTTCGGCATGCGTGCCTACTCGGTGCTCGATTCCTTCGCAGAGGACCTGAAGCGCGAGCAATTCACCTTCGCCGACAACATGTCGGTGCTGCTCACCCACCTCTCCGAGGTGATCCGCAACAACCTGCCTCAGCTCCTGTCCTACAAGGACATGAAGGCGCTGCTGGAGCGGCAGGATCCCGAATACCGCAAGCTCGCCGACGAGATCTGCTCGTCGCACATCACCTACCCCGGCCTGCAGGCCGTGCTGAAGCTGCTGCTCGCCGAGCGGGTCTCGATCCGCAACCTGCACCTCATCATCGAGGCCATCGCCGAGATCGCCCCCCACGTCCGCCGCACCGAGCAGATCGTCGAGCATGTGCGCATCCGCATGGCCCAGCAGATCTGCGGCGATCTGAGCGAAAGCGGCGCGCTCAAGGTGCTGCGCCTGGGCAACCGCTGGGACCTCGCCTTCCACCAGAGCCTCAAGCGCGACGCCAAGGGCGAGGTGCGCGAGTTCGACATCGACCCGCGCCAGCTCGAGGAGTTCGGCCAGGACGCCTCGAAGGCGATCCGCACCCATCTCGAGGCGGGCGAGCGTTTCGTCATCGTCACCGCGCCCGACGCGCGCCCCTATGTCCGCATGATCATCGAACGCCTGTTCCCGACCCTGCCGGTGCTCAGCCACGTCGAGATCGCCAAGGGCGTCGAGTTACGCGTGCTCGGAACCATCTCATGAACCTCGCCGCGCAAGGGTTCGTCCTTGCGGCGTTCCTCGCCTTCTGCCGCATCGGCGCCTGCTTCATGCTGATGCCCGGCCTGTCGAGCGCGCGCGTGTCGCTCCACATCCGGCTGTTCGTGGCCCTGGCCGCCACCGGCGGCCTGCTGGTGCATCTTTGGGACCAGATCGCGCCGTTCGTGGATGCACGCCCCGGCGTGCTCATGCCGATGATCGCCTCGGAATTGCTGATCGGCGGCCTCATCGGCCTGATGGCCCGGCTCTACATCCTCGCGCTGATGTTCATCGGCTCGGCCATCGCCATGCTGATCGGCTACGGCGGCGTCGGCGGGACGGCGATCGAAGAGAACGAGCCCCAGGCAGCACTTGCCTCGATCATCTCGTTCTCGGCGCTGCTCTTGCTCTTCGTCTTCAACTTCCACCACGAGATCATCCGCGCGCTGGTGGCCTCCTACAGGGTCGCACCGGTCAACATGTTCTTCAATCCGCAAGCAGCACTCGTGGACGTCACCGACACGCTGGCGGAGAGCTTCATGGTGGTGCTCAGGCTCGGCAGCCCGTTCATCGCCTATGCGCTCCTGGTCAACCTGACCATCGGCTTCGTCAACAAGCTGACGCCGCAGATCCCGGTCTACTTCATCTCGCTGCCCTTCGTCATCGCGGGTGGCCTGATCCTCGTCTACTTCGGCATCGGCAGCATGCTCAGCCTGTTCGCCGACGGTTTCGTCGACATCACCATCGGGAGATAGCCATGGTGCAGCGCAGGGACAGGCTGAAGAAGCTGGTCAAGGTTCAGGAGCAGCTCAAGGCCCTCCACGAGACCCGTCACGCGGGCTACGTGGCGCAAGCCGTGGCTGCGGACGCCGAGGCGCGCGACCTGACGGTGAGCTTCGACGGCGACAGCGCCATGCCGCAGTTGTTCCCCGAACTCTACCACCAGCGCATTTCGGCGGCACTCGCGCGGCGCCAGCTCAACCTCGGGCTGGCTAGCGTGGAGGCCTCCAAGGTCGCGGCGGCGACCGCCCGCACCAACATGGTCGAGCGCGCCTATCGCGACGCCCGCCGCCGCGACGAACGCAACAGCGCCGACCGCGAACGCCTGGAAATCATTGAGAGAAGGTCGGGCGAGGACAAGTAAGGTTGCCACAAGCTTGACCCGCCACAATCAGCGGTAACGAAATTCGGAAAGGCGAGCCAGCTTTGGCGATCTCACCACCCAGCGACATCGTACTGGACGTAGCCAGGGCCGTTGAGCCGGCCGGCGTCCAGGCTGCTCGCGCCGCGCTGGCCAGCCGCAGCGGAGCTGCAACCGGCACCTTCTCGCTCGGCGAGGAGACGGTCACGGCGAGCCTGTCGCGCCAACCGGACAAGGCCGCCCCGGCGGAGAGCATGAAGCGGTTCGAGGCGATGGTGCTGCAGACCTTCATCGAGAACATGCTGCCGCAGAACGCCGAGGGCGTTTACGGCAAGGGAATGGCCGGCGACATGTGGAAGTCCATGATGGCCGAGCAGATCGCCGACACGGTCGCCGAGCGCGGCGGCATCGGCATCGCGAAGACAGTAGCACGCGACTACTACGTCCAGAACGAGCAGGCGGTGCCGGTCGGCGCCGTATCGGGCGGTCCCGAACAGGCTGCGCTCGACGAACAGACGAGCCAGGCAACCGCGCTCATCCAGGAAATGCAACGCAAGATGATGCAGTCGCTCGCGGGCGGCGGCACAGCTTCTTCCACTGACACCGAATTGTAGAGGGTAAGATATGTCGGGACCTTCCGAATACAGGCCGAATCTTCCGGCCAAGGCTGAAGCCGTGGATGCAGCAACCCAGCAGGCCCGGCCCGGCAACATCGGCGCCATCATCAACCGCATCGAAGAGGCGGTCGAAGAGGAAACCGCCTCGATCCGCACCGACATCCGCTTCGACATCAAGGCGTCGAACGCACGCAAGAGCCGCTATCTCTACGAATTGACCCGCGCCACCAAGGGCCTGGTCGAGGGAGATTTCCCGGCCGACCTGAAGGTCGGGGTCGACCGTCTCCGCGACAAGCTGGTGGCCAACGAGCGGGCGATCCTGGCCCATCTCAGCGCCGTCAGCGAGGTCGCGAGCCTGCTCAAGGACGCCATCCAGCGCTCTGAAGCTGACGGCACCTATTCGGCCAATGAATTCGGATGGGCAAGGTGATCAAGTTCATTGCGGCGGCTCTATGGATTGTCGCCGTGACGCTCGGCGCGGTCTTCTATTCGTTTCAGGCAGCGGCCAACCGGCCGACGGCAGAAGCGGCGAAGCCCATGTTCGGCGGGCTGGACTACGTCAAGACCGATGTCATCTCGGTGCCCCTGCTCAAGGGCGAGCGCGTTGAGGGCTATTTCCTCACGCGCCTCGTCTACACCGTCGAGCCGAAGAAGGTCGCGACCCTCTCCGTGCCGCCGGCCGCGCTGATCACCGACCAAGTCTATTCCTATCTCTACGGCAACCCGCAGATCGACTTCACCAAGCAGGAGAAGCTCGATCTCGACGCGTTCCGGAACGGCATCCGCGACAGCATCAACGCTCGCGTGGGCGACAAGCTGGTGCATGAAGTGCTGGTCGAGCAGGTCGACTTCCTCACCCCGGACGACGTCCGCGACAATGCGGTCCGCCGCCGCGAACGGGCCAAGACGGACCTGGCCAACCAGGCTCCAGCCCCGTAACCCCTCGCTGATGGCGACGACGCCAGCGTGACGCAGCGCTGGCGCTAATACTACGTTGACGTAAACGTAAGCTAACCGGTATAGCCTGATCTATCCTGCGACACGGACCGGCACTGACCGGATCGGTCCGGGGAGGCCGGGCGCAAGGCGCCCTTTGACAAGATCAGGAGAGAGCCATGGGCATTCAGGCAGTCGCAGACCAGATCAAGGCCAAGGTCGAAAGCTCGGGCTTCGACCGCTCGGTGAAGTTCGACACCGGCGCCGACGGCGTCATCGTCATCGACGGCGGCACGCTGTCGACCACCGATGCTCCGGCCGACTGCACCATCAAGCTGTCGCTCGACAACCTCGAGTCGCTCATCTCCGGCGACCTCAACCCGACGATGGCGTTCATGACCGGCAAGATCAAGGTCGAGGGCGACATGAGCGTCGCCATGGGCCTGAGCAAGCTGCTCGGCTGAAGCATCGCCGTCGGCGACGCGCATTCCGCAGGGGCGGCGCGTTGCGGCAGCACGAATATCCGAGGTTTGACCATCCCTTCGCCGCCAGGCCGAAGGGATGGTCCGGTCAGGCGGCCAGGCGCGCGCGCTCGTTCTTGAGCTTGCGGCCGGCGGCCTTGAGGGTGCCCCTGGTACCGTCCAGAGCACCCGAAACCAGTTCCAGCGCGAGGAAGCGCTCGCGTTCATAGGGTCCCGGCATCGCCAGCGACCCGGTCTTCTCCGCCGTGAACCCGAAGCGCGCGTAGTACGGCGCATCGCCGACCAGCAGCACGGCGCGGTGGCCAAGACGTGCGGCCTCCACGACTGCGTGGCGCATCAATGCCGAGCCGATGCCGGCACTCTTCACCGACGGGTCGACCGCGAGCGGGCCGAGCAGCAACGCTGCCGGGCCACCCTCGCCAAGCCGTACATCCCACAGGCGCACCGTGCCGACGACCATACCGGCCTCGTCGCGCGCGACGAAGGCAAGCCCCTCGGACGGGCGCCTGCCACGGCGCAACTTCTCAGACGACTTCTTGCGCCGCTTCGGACCCATGGCGCGATCGAGCAGCGCCTCACGCGCTCTAATGTCTGCAAAGGTTTCGGCTACGACCGCAATTTCGGGCGATGGTTTGGCAACTTCTTCGATGTTCATTTCCGCGATCCTTCACGAGCGGAGATCTGTTCCACAAGCGAACCCGATCGGGCGCGCACCAGAATGGCACGCCCGCCGGGGTGATTTGATCGGCTCCGGCGCCGGGGCGCCGTTTCGAGCCGTCAGATCACGTAGGATCGGAGAGGCTCGAAGCCGTTGAAGGCGACCGCCGAGTAGGTGGTCGTGTAGGCGCCGGTGCCTTCGATCAGCACCTCGTCGCCGATGGTCAGCGACAGCGGCAGCGGATACGGCGCCTTCTCGTAGAGCACGTCGGCCGAGTCGCAGGTCGGGCCTGCGAGCACGCAAGGGCTCTTCTCGTCCGCGTCGCGCGACGTCACGATCGGGTAGCGGATCGCCTCGTCCATCGTCTCGGCGAGACCGCCGAACTTGCCGATGTCGAGGAACACCCAGCGCACGTTGTCGTTGTCGGCCTTCTTGGAGATGAGGACGACTTCCGACCTGATGACGCCGGCATTGCCCACCATGCCGCGGCCCGGCTCGATGATCGTCTCCGGGATGTTGTTGCCGAAGTGCTTGCTCAGGTACTCGAAGATCGCCTGGCCGTAGGCCTGCGCCGCCGGAACGTCCTTCAGGTAGCGCGTCGGGAAGCCGCCACCCATGTTGACCATGCCGAGCCCGATGCCTTCCGCTGCAAGCTTCTCGAAGACCATCTTGGCGTCGCCCAGCGCACGATCCCAGGCCGAGAGATCGGTCTGCTGGGAGCCGACATGGAACGACACGCCATAGGCATCGAGCCCGAGGGACTTGGCATGGCGCAGCACGTCCACGGCCATCTCGGGCACACAGCCGAACTTGCGCGACAGCGGCCACTCGGCGCCTTCGCCGTCGGCCAGCACACGGCAGAAGACCCGGCTGCCGGGAGCGGCGCGGGCGACCTTCTCCACCTCTTCGACCGAGTCGACGGCGTAGAGGCGGATGCCCAGTTCGAAGGCGCGCGCAACATCGCGCTCCTTCTTGATCGTGTTGCCGAAAGAGATGCGCTCGGCCGGCGCACCGGCATCCATGGCCATCTCGATCTCGGCAACAGACGCGGTGTCGAAGGACGAGCCCATCGAAGCAAGCAGGCGCAGGATTTCCGGCGCAGGATTTGCTTTCACCGCGTAATAAATCTTGGATTCAGGCATGGCCTTCTCGAAGGCGCGGAAATTGTCGCGCACGACATCGAGGTCGACGACGAGGCAAGGGCCGTTCGGGCGTCGGGTGGCAAGGAAGTCGAGGATGCGCTGAGTGGCCATAGGTCTCTCCATTCGCGCGGACCGTTCCACGCAAAGCTCAAGCAGCGGGACGGTCGCTCTTCGACCGGTCTATCCCGCAGTGGACAAAGTGCATGACGACTGCCCACGAGCCCGGCCTTTGGAGATCCCGGAACCATGAACGCGTTGTCACGCGGCGGTGAGCAAACGCCTTGCGGCGAATACTCGCTTTGTCTGCCTTGGCTTGGATGGGAGACCCGTCCGCACTGCCGGCAATGAAGGTGTGCCTCTTCAGTAACCCCGGCTTATGGACAGCCGGAAGAGAACCAGAAAGGCCCGCACCGTCGTTGCTTCAAGGCGTCCTCGGATCGGCGGTTGGCCGCTGAACCGACCGGGCTCGTTACTTCCCGGGTACCGTCCCGAAATCCTCGCCATTCGAGGTTCGGGGGACGCCCACAGGCACGTGCGACTTTGGGCAAACCGGGATATATGCACCTCGTCCGTCACAATCAATCGAAAATCGGACCCCGGCTTGAAAAATTGCGATCGTCGAACAATGCTGGCGGCATCGTACACAAGGTACAAACGATGCTGGTGACGTCCGACCCGTTCAATTCCTTCCTCGATGTGCCGCAAGTCACTGTTCTAAATGGAGAAAATGGCGATCTTTCGGGCGTGCGCCTGGCCGTGAAGGACATCTACGACGTCGCTGGCCTCGTCACCGGCTGCGGCAACCCGGACAAGGCCGCCGAAGGCAAATCAGCGGTGCGGACCGCTCCATCCGTGCAAGTGATTCTCGATGCGGGAGCGCGATTCGTCGGCAAGACCCAGACGGACGAACTCGCCTTCTCGCTGATGGGCCAGAACGCCCACTTCCCGCACCCGGTGAACCCGGCAGCACCAACCCGCGTGACGGGCGGCTCGTCGTCTGGCTCGGCGGCGGCAGTCGCCGCCGGCCTTGCCGACCTTGCGGTCGGTTCAGACACCGGCGGCTCGATCCGCGCGCCTGCGAGTTTCTGCGGGCTGATCGGCCTGCGCACCACGCACGGGCTGATTTCGCTGGAGGGCGCGATGAAGCTTGCGCCAAGCCTCGACACCTTCGGCTGGTTCGCGCGCGACATCGACCTTTACGAGACGGTGGCGAGGCTGCTGATCGGCAAGGATGCGCATCAAGGCAGGCTTGCCCGGCCCATCCGGCTGGAAGGGCTCGACGCCTTGCTCCCGGGGCCGGCGGAGATGGCCGAGTTCCAGCGTATACGCGGCATGGCGGAAAAGGCCCTTGGCGCGATTTCCGTAGCTCCTGCGCTCAGCCAGTCTTCCGACGACCTCTACTGGTGCTTCCGCAGGATACAGGCCTACGAGGCCTGGCAGGAGCATGGCGCCTGGATATCTTCCGGCGACAGGCATCTCGGCCCCGGCGTCAAGGAGCGGTTCGCCTTCGGCCAGGCTGTCGACGACACAACCTATGCCTTGGAGACCGAGAAGCGCGGCGCGTTCCGCAGCGAACTCGCCGACCTACTCGGCCAGGACGGCTTCATTGTCCTACCGACCGTTCCGGGCGCCGCACCGCTGGCTGACGGCACCCCTGACGAACTGCTAGCCTATCGCGAACGGGCGCTGCGCTTGCTTTGTCTTTCGGGCCTATCGGGCTTCCCGCAGATCACCCTGCCCCTCGGCACGGTCGAGGGCGCGCCCTTCGGCCTGTCTTTGCTCGGTCCGGCCGGCAGCGACCTCGCTTTGATCCGGTTGGGACGTGAAATCCTGCAAGCGCAACGCTGACGCCATGGGCTGCAGCAGCCACCCGCCGCAGGAACACGACTGAAGCGAAATCAACCACTTCTGCAACCATGAGTCGGTGACGCTTAATTAAAGGCCGTTCGCTAGCGTGCGCGCCCATGAGCCCGTACACGCGACCGCTGCTTGTCTTCATCGTCATGGCTACGCTGGTGGCGCAGACGCTCACCCGCTTCCTCGACGGCCTGCCGGGCGGCGGCGTTTCCAACGGCGTCCAGGGCATCAACACCTTCCTCGACTTCGTGCTGGTGTCGCGGATCGGCGTCGGTCCCTCGGCGGTCGTGCTCGCCCTGTTGGCCGTCGTCTTCCCGGTGCTGGCCTATCGCAGGCAGCGCAACGAGCAGGCATCGGCTGGAAAGCCTGTGGTCCGGCAGCGCGCCACCAAGGGCGTGGTGCCGATCATGCAAGCCCCTCCCCCGGAGCGCATCGCCAAAGCGGTCGGAAGGTCCTCTGCCAAGCCGGCAGACAGGCCGTTGACGGAGGCCGACCGCCAGTTCCTGGTCAAGCTTCGGCAGGATCTGTCCGCCCAGCTCGTGCACGAACAGGAGCTCATGGACGCCAAGGGCACCGAGCCTGTGGTCGTACGGCTGGTGCCGCAGATTCCGCTGCGCGACGTGGAGCACCCCAGAAGCTGGCTCGGCGGCGCACCGGCAATGGCCGAGCATATCCCCTGGCCCGTGATCGAAGGCCGCAACGCCAACTTCCTCGCCCAGATCTGCTGCGCCGACCTGCCCGGCGACCTCTGGGACGGCCTCGGTCCGCGCGACGGCTGGCTGGTGTTCTTCATCCACCCGACGGACTACGCGGCACAAGTGCTGCATGTCAGTGAGTTAGGCCCGCAGCGACTGGGTCCCGAAGACCTCGACATTGACGGCTGGTCCCTCTCCTTGCCCTACGCGAAGACGCGCCTGAAGCCGATCAATGCCTGGCCACGGTGGCCGGTCGACCTGGTGTCGGTGCGGCCGGGCGAACCCGATCCTCGACTGGAGGGACGTAGCAAGGCCAGCCACGAAGTCTACCAGCAGGGCTTTGATCTGGCGTCGCCGGAGCACCGTCCGTTCGATCGCTCCACCACGCTCGAAATGCTCGAGATTGCCGAGGCGCGCCTTGTCGAATTCTTGGCCAAGGATCTGGTCACGCCGATCCGGCAGCAGCTCGAACAGGCGTTGAAAAGCCTCGACGTCGCGGAATCCGCCTCGGAACCGCCCGGCAATCTTGCCGAGTTGCGCGAACGCGCCGCCACCTTGCCGGCATTGCTCGAAGCTAGGACGAAAGGGCGTCCGATGCTCGAAGCAGCCCTGGCGCAGGTGCGGACGGTGGCCGAACGGATCAGGGCGGACCAGAAGCCGCTTTCGCAGGACGAAATCGCGGCGATCATGGCAGAACTGAGCCAGTGTGAAATCATCTATCCGCGAACACGGCAGGCGCCGCTGACCGCCCATACAGGTGAAGGATCGCTATGGGCCTGGGACTTCGAGTGCCTTCGGCACGATCGCGCACGGCATGCCTATTCCAAATCGCCCGACGCCCTGCCTCCGGCAATGCGCGGCCATTTCGAGGCCATCTGGCAGGATGAAGCCGCGCATGAAATGGCGGGCATGGGCCACCTGCCGTTCCGCTATGTCCACCAGTTCGATCTCGACAGGGACGTGACCCTGCTCGAGTTGCCCACCAGCAACCTGATTGGCTGGATGTTCGGCGACGTCGATACCCTCGTGCTGACGATGAGCAAGAAGGACCTCGCGGCAGGCAGGTTCGGCGCTGTCGTCACGCAGGTCTCGAACTGAGCCGCCATCGCGCCACTCGGCTGGCCACTCGGCTGGTACGACAGGCTCGACAGCACGGCTCTTGACCGACGCGTCAGTGTGAACAATCTACGCAATATCGTATTCAGCTTTCGAACGAGCCTGCACCATGGACACACTCACCCGCATGCGCGCCTTCATCGACGTGGTCGAGGCCGAGGGCTTCTCGGCCGCTGCGCGCAAGATCGGCCGCTCCAAGGCGCTGCTGTCCAAATATGTGCGCGAGCTTGAGGACGAGCTGGGCGCGCTGCTGCTCAACCGCACGACGCGCCAGTTCTCACTGACGGAAGCCGGCCATACCTATTATCGCCGCGCCTCCGAGATCATCCGCGAGGTCGACAGCCTGGCCGACGCGGTACGCGAATCCTCCGGCGACGTGCGCGGCCGCATCAAGCTGTCGGCGCCGCGCACCTTCGCCGACGCACCCATCGGCCACTCGCTGATCGATTTCGCCAAGGAGCATCCCGACATCGTGCTCGAAATCCACCTCGACGACCGCTTCGTCGACCTGGTGGAGGAAGGCTTCGATCTCGCGATCCGCATCTCCAGGCTGGAAAACTCGTCACTGATCGCCCGCCGGCTGGCGCCGTTCGACATCAGGCTTTGCGGCTCTCCCGAACTGATCCAGAAACACGGCGCCCCGCAGCGCCCTGCCGACTTGGCCAACGTCCCCTGCATCATCGACACCAACGGCCGCTGGCTGTCCAACTGGCCGTTCTCCGGTGACACCGGAGACACCATGACCGTCTCGGTGAGCGGGCCGATGGAAGTGAACAGCCCGATGGCGGCGCGCGCGGCGGCGGTGGCCGGCCTGGGCTTTGCCATCCTGCCCGATTTCATCGCCGCTCCCGACATCGAGGCGGGGCGACTGGTGCCCGTGCTCGACGACCGGCGGCTCTCCGGCGGCGGCATCTTCGCCGTCTACCCGCACCGGCGCTACCTGCCGGCCAAGATCCGCGTCTTCGTCGATTTCCTGGTACAGTGGTTCAAGGTCCATCCCTGCGACCAGCCGACATGACCGGCTGGCGTCCCACTTTCGCCCCGTTTCTGGTAAGTGTCGGCACCGACCCGAAAATCCGGACGTCCATTGCTATGATTCTGAAGTTCCGAAGCACGATGCTGGCCGCGGCAGCGGTACTTGCCGGCACCGTCGCGGCAAGTGCCCATCCGCACGTCTTCGCCGAGGCGAGGCTCGACGTCGTGCTTAACCCCGACAACACGGTGAAGTCGCTTCGCCATCTCTGGCGTTTCGACGACCTGTTCTCCAGCACCGTGGTGATGGAGTTCGACAAGAACGCCGACCAGAAGCTCGACGACGAGGAACTGGCCGAGGTCTCCAAGACGGTCTTCGAGTCGATCGGCGAATACAACTACTTCCAGGTCGTCACAGCCGACGGCAAGGACGTGGCCATGAACCCTCCGGCCAACCTCATGGCCAATTTCGACGACCAGCAGCTCATCATCCTGTTCGAGACCGAGCCGAAGGAGCCGCTGCAACTCGCCGGCAAGCTCGACTTCGGCGTCTACGACCCGACCTTCTACACCGCGATCGACTTCACCGAGGACACCAACATGGCGGTGTCCAACCTGCCGGCCTCGTGCACGCGCCAGGTTATCCGCCCCGATCCCGACGAGGCCATCGCCCAGAACCAGGCGAGCCTGACCGACGCCTTCTTCACCGATCCCGCCGGCACCGACATGAGCAAGATCTTCGCCACGAAACTGGAACTGACCTGCCAGGCCAAGGGGTAAGGCCGTGAAGAAAACAACCATTCGCGCGGTGTTTGCGCTTCTCGCGATCAGCTACGTGCTCACCCTTTTCGCCGGCCATGCCCACGCGCAGAGCTCGCTTGGCATCGGAACCAACGAGGCCGTGGTGCCCTCGACCGGCATGTTCTCCGGCGTGCTAAACTGGATCAATGTCCAGCAGCAGCAGTTCTACCGCTCGCTGACGGGCGCGCTGAAGGCGATGCGCGACGGCGGCGGCGGGGTTTGGATCCTGGTCGGCCTGTCCTTCGCCTACGGTGTCTTCCACGCTGCCGGCCCCGGCCACGGCAAGGCGGTGATCTCTTCCTACATGCTGGCCAACGAAGTGGCCCTGCGCCGCGGCATCATGCTGTCCTTCGTCTCGGCATTCCTCCAGGGCCTGACCGCCGTCGTCCTGATGACGCTTGTCTTCCTGGTGCTGCGCGGCACGTCGATCTCCATGACCAACGCCACATGGTTCCTCGAAACGGCGAGCTACGCCCTTGTCGCCGCCTTCGGCGCCTGGCTGCTGTGGCGGAAGCTGAGGTCGATGGGCCTCGGACGTGCGAGAGCCCATGGCCATAGCCTCTCTGCGGCGCATGCCCACGCGCATGGCCATCACCACGGGCATGACCATGCGGCCTGTGGGCACGACCATCACGACCACGCGCATCACCATGACCATCACCACGCCGAGGGCGAGGTCTGCTCGACCTGCGGCCACTCCCATGCCCCTGATCCGAAGCTGCTCGGCGGCAAGGACTTCGACTGGAAGGCGGCGTGGTCGGCGGTCGCCGCCGTCGGCATCCGCCCCTGCTCGGGGGCTCTGATCGTGCTTTCCTTCGCCTTCCTCAACGGCCTCTGGGCCGGCGGCATCCTCTCGGTCTTTGCCATGGCGCTGGGGACGGCAATCACGGTCTCCGCGCTCGCCACGCTGGCGGTGACGGCCAAGAACTGGGCGGTGGCTGCCGCCGGCGACGGCCGCGTCGGCAACCGCGTCCACAATGCCATCGAGCTCGGCGGCGCGGCACTGGTGATGCTGCTCGGGCTGGTGCTCCTGGCGGCGAGCCTCAAGGCCTGAGCCGGACCTCGCTGCCCGGTCTCCCCAAGACAAAAAGCCGCCCCAGAGCCGTCGCCCCGGGGCGGAATTCGGATCAGTCTTGGGATGGCGAATTCACATGGTGGTCTTCTTCGTCGCGGGAGCAGCCGTGCCGGCAGGCGCCGTCTTCTGATGCTTCTTCTTGTGGGTCGGCTTCTTATGCGACACCTTCTTGACGGGCTGCTTAGTGGTCCCGCTGGCTGGATACTGGGTGGTCGCGGCAGCGGCGCCGGCGGCATTGGCTGCGCTGGCGGTAAGCACCGGCGCGGAGAATGCCATCGCGACTGCAAGGCCGAGGGCGGTCAGGAGGGGCTTGTTGGCGGTCATGGTCTGGTCCTTTCTGCGAGTGGGCCTGGTTTGACGGTTACCGGTCAGGGTTCGACCGGCTGCACTCCAAGCATCTTCAGCGCTGTCGCGTAGGTGCGAATCCCCTGGGCCTGGCGGTTGCCGGCACAGAATTTCAACGCCTTCTTCTGAAGAGCCTTTGCCTCGGCGGCCCGTTTTGCCTCGGCGTGATCGGAGATTGCCTCGGTAAGCTGCTGCTGCAGGCTGTTGCACCGGTCCATGCGGGTGATGGTCCGCGTCGCCGTCATTCCGACGCTGGCGGCACCGAGCGAAAGCCCCGCGAGCAGAACGATCGTCGAACTGGTCACAAACTTCCGCATGGCGATCCGAAACCTCAACCTGAGCAGCGAGGCAGTTTTGGCGGATCGCCTTGTCGCCTTCTTTTCCCGGCTGCAGAGTTTTGTTTCTGCTTTGTAACTGTGCACAGGCAAGCTCGGGCAGCGGCCGCTTTTGCCGGCTGATCGCGCATCGCCGACCTTATTTTGCCAAGGTCCGGGCGGATGCCTTGCCAAGCAGACGCGAGGCCCAAGACATTGAAGACCGACGCCCACATTCTGATCGTCGACGACGACAAGGAAATCCGCGACCTGCTGCAGGAGTTCTTCCAGAAGCACGGCATGCGGGTATCGGCCGCCCGCGACGAGGATGAGATGCAGGCCGCCCTGCGGCGCATGCCCGTCGACCTCATCATTCTCGACGTCATGCTGCCGGGCAAAAGCGGCCTCGATATCTGCCGCGACCTGCGCACGCACTCGAAGGTGCCGATCATCATGTTGACGGCGGTGACCGAGACGATCGATCGGGTGGTCGGGCTCGAGATGGGTGCGGACGACTATGTGCCCAAGCCATTCGACCCGCGGGAACTGCTGGCGCGCACGCGCGCCGTGCTGCGCCGCCCCACCAACGGCAGCGGAGCGGCGCACCGCGCGGTCCCGCAAATCTTCAAGTTCGCCGGCTGGACCCTCGATGCCTCACGCCGCCGCCTGGTCGGGCCAGACGGGGTGCGCGTCGAACTGACCACCGCAGAGTTCAACCTGCTCCACACGCTTGCCAGGAGCGCGCAGCGCGTACTGAGCCGCGAGCAACTGGTAGAGCTCTCCAACCAGAATGGCGACTACAGCTACGACCGCAGCGTCGACATCCTGGTGAGCCGCCTGCGCCGCAAGATGGACGACGACCCGCGCGCGCCGAAGCTGGTCCTGACCGTCCGCGGCGGCGGCTACCAGTTCGTACCCGAGGTGGTGGCCGAATGAGATGGTTGCTGCCAAGGTCGCTGCCGGCCTGGGTGCTGCTGATCGTCATCGCCGGCCTGCTCGCCATCCAGGTTTCGACGCTCTCGATCGTGGCGCGCGATCGCGTTGCCTCCAACAACGTGCTCGACCTGCTGCGCCTGAGCGACAGGGCCCTGTCGCTCACCAAGCTGTTGTACGCGGAGAACCCGGCAAGCCGGGCTCGCATCGCGGCCGGGCTTTCGGTAGCGCCGCATGTGCTCACGACCTCCGACGTCTCCGCGATCACCTCGTCCATACCCGTGGACGACGAGATGGCAGAGCTCGAGGACATCATCGTTGGCCGGCTTGCCAAATATGGCGTCGAGGAAGCCCGCGTGCGGCGCGAAACCGCGCATGGGGCCCCGGCGGAGCAGGCGGTCGAGCCGAGCAACGACATGGGGAGCGTCGAGCGCGAGCTGGTGGACCTGTCGTCCGACTTCACCAGCGCCGACACCTTCGTCGCCTCGATCGAGTTCAAGGACGGCCAGTGGCTCAACTTCACCATGAAGGCGACGCCGGTGAGCCCGGTCCTCGACACAGGCAGCCTGCCCCTGTTCGGCTCAGCCGCAGCACTCGTCGTGCTTTTGTCGATCTGGGCTCTGCGGCGCCTGACGGCCCCCTATCGCGCCCTCGAAAGCGCTGTCGGCCGGATCGGCGACGACCTCAAGAGCCCGCCCTTGGCCGAGCGAGGCAGCAGCGAATACAAGTCCGCCGCACGCGCGGTGAACACCATGCAGGCCCGGCTGCGCGAGTATGTCGAGGACCGCGAACTGCTGGCCGCCGCCCTCGCCCACGACCTCAGGACGCCGCTCACGCGGATCAGGCTGCGGCTGGAGTTGCTGCGCAACTCGCCGCTGCGCAATTCGCTGATGCAGAACCTGGCCGATATCGAGGCGATCTCGTCCTCGGTGCTGGACTTCGCCACCTACGAGGCCAGGGACGATGCCGCCGAGCGCATCGACTTCTGGTCACTGGTCGCTGCCGTCGCCGATGGCAACGACCAGGTGTCCTTTGAAGGCTCGCACAGCCACGCGCGCGGGCTCATCTGCCTGGGCGAGCCAGTCGCGCTACGACGCTGCATCGGCAACCTGGTCGACAACGCCGTCAAGTACGGTGGTGGGGCTCGGCTTGCGCTGTCGCGCGACGACCGGAACATCCTGCTCACGATAGACGACGACGGGCCGGGCATCCCCGACGCGCAGCTCGAGGCGATGTTCCGGCCATTCAACAGGGTAGAGGGTTCGCGCAACCGCGAGACCGGCGGCTTCGGGCTCGGCCTGACCATCGCCCGCAACATCGCGCGGCGTTTCGGTGGCGACGTGAGCCTGGAGAACAAGGCCGGCGGCGGCCTGCGCGCCAGCCTGATCATTCCGCTGGCAGCACCGCCTCAGCCGAAAGCTGCGGAGTAGCCTAGGCGAGCTCGTCCTCGATGTGCGCCCGGATGATGTCGTCGAAGTTCTGCTCCGCGCGAAATCCGAGCGCATGGGCCCGCTCGGCCGAAAAGCGCGTCGGCCAGTTCTGAACGATCGCCCAGACTGCCTCGTCCGGCGCCTCGCGGATCAGCCGCACGGGCCCCTCGCCCGCGACCCGGCGCAACGCCTCGATCTGCTCGCCGACAGTGACGGCCACGCCCGGCATGGTGAGATTGCGGCGCGGACCAACCTTGCCACCGTCGATTTCGGCTGCATGGATGAGGAACCCGACCGCCGAGCGCGGGCTGGCATGGGTGTGCAGCACCGAGCGCGGCACGGGCAGCAGCGCCTCCTGTCCCGCGAGCGGCTCGCGGATGATGCCGGAAAAGAAGCTCGACGCCGCCTTGTTGGGCTTGCCCGGCCGGACGCAGATGGTCGGAAGGCGGATGCCGATGCCGTCGAAGAAGCCGCGGCGGGTATAGTCCGCCAGCAGCGCCTCGCCGATCAGCTTCTGGGTGCCGTAGGAGGTCAGTGGCGTCGGATGGAAATCGTCGGGAATGACATCCGGAAACGGCGCACCGAAGACGGCAATGGAAGACGTGAAGACGACGCGCGGTGAATGCCCGGCTAGCCGCACCGCATCGAACAGGGCGCGCGTGCCATCCAGGTTGACCCGGCAGCCGAGGTCGAAATTCGCCTCCGCCTCGCCCGAGACGATGCCGGCGAGGTGGAACACGACGTCGGGCCGTTCGGCGACCAGCGCTTCAGCCGCGCCGGCGCTGGCGAGGTCACCTGTGAGCGCCCGCACTGCGACTCCAGCCAATTCCGGAGCCGGCGGTGGAACGATGTCGTGAAGGTCGAGCGAGGCAATGCGCCTGCCGGCGAGCGTGCCGTCGGCGGCGAGGCGTGCGGTGAGTTTGCGGCCGATCATCCCGGCCGCCCCGGTGATCAGCACGCGCATGTCAGTTGCCCTTGTTGCGCTGGCTGCGTCCGCGCAGCCAGAAGACACCGAAGAAGGCCAGGACGAACAGCACGGCAATGGCGCCGGCCGCGACCGTGGAATAGTTGCCGACGGCGAGCATGATCTTGGGCATCAGGAACGCCAGCACGCCGAAGATGATCATGAACCAGAGGGCGGCGATTGCCGCGTTGCGTGTATTCGTGTCCATCGGCGAATGGCCCTGCCTATGCATTGTCGCGGATTCCCATCGGATCCGGCATGTCAATTTGTGTCTCTGTCCGGTGTCGCATCACCAGTCATACATTTGCATGCGCGAAGCGGCGAGTAATGGCAAGCCTCGGGCACGGCCGGATGCGATCCTTGAGGCAGCATGCCGCGTCCCGCACGTGCTCAGGCGCCCAGTTCAGAGCGGATGTCCTCGAGCCGGCGCTTCTGTTGGCCGGCGGCATCGAAGTTCGCCGGGTCGAGCCAGGCTTCATAGGCACGCCTGAGCGCCGGCCACTCCTTATCGATGATCGAATACCAGGCGGTATCGCGGTTCTCGCCCTTGACGATCATGTGCTGGCGGAAGATGCCCTCGAACTTGAAGCCGAAGCGTTCGGCGGCGCGCTTGGACGGGTCGTTGCCGTTGTTGCACTTCCACTCGTAGCGGCGATAGCCGAGCTCGTCGAAGATGTAGCGCGCGAACAGGAACTGCGCCTCCGTCGCTGCCGGCCGCCGGGCAATCAGATCGCTCCAGTAGATGTTGCCGATCTCGATGACGCCGTAGGTCGGGTCGATGCGCATCAGTGTCTGCCGGCCGGCGATGCGGCCGCTGGCCTTGTCCACGACGACGAAAAACAGCGGATCCTCGCTCGCCGCCGATTTTTCCAGCCAGGGCTGGAAGGCCGGCCGGTCCGCCGGCCTGGTGTCGAAGAGCCAGCGGAAGCGGCCTTCGGCGTCCTCGGCGGTCGCCATCGCGTAGAGGCCGTCGGCGTGCTTGGCCGGGTCCAGCGGTTCGAGCCGGACGTAGCGCCCGTCGAGAACGATGCGCTCGGGGCGCGGACGCGGTTTCCACTCCTGCAGATTCTCGGACAAGCTGGACTCCAAAGTGTTTGACATGGCCTGCGTCACTCTCCCAAAAATCAAAACCGGACGAAAGAACCAGACGGATAGCCGGAATGCTCCAAACAATTGCCGCCTTCGACCGCCTCGGTGAGGAGAACGCCTTTGCCGTGCTGGCGCGGGCCACAGCACTGCTCCATGAGGGGCGGGACATCGTCAATCTCGGCATCGGCCAGCCGGACTTCCGCACGCCCGAGCACATCGTGGAAGCGGCGATCAAGGCCCTGCGCGACGGCCACCATGGCTACACCCCCGCCAACGGCCTGCTCGCGACCCGCGAGGCGGTAGTGAGGCGCACGCTGACGACCACCGGCGTCGAGGTTTCGCCCGAAAGCGTGATGATCATGCCCGGCGGCAAGCCGACGATGTTCGCCGCGATCCTGATGTTCGGCGAGCCCGGAGCCGAGATCCTCTACCCCGACCCCGGCTTTCCGATCTATCGCTCGATGATCGAGTTCACGGGTGCGACGCCCGTTCCGGTGCCGATTCGCGAGGCCAACGGCTTCGCCTTCTCCGCTGAGGAGACGCTATCGCTGATCACGCCGAAGACGCGGCTCCTGATCCTGAACTCGCCGGCCAACCCGACCGGCGGGGTGACGCCCCGGGTCGAGATCGCCAAGCTGGTCAAGGGCCTCGAGGCCCATCCGCATGTCGCGATCATGTCCGACGAGATCTATGACGTCATGACCTATGACGGCGAGAGCCACGCGTCGCTGCTCGCCTTTCCCGAGATCCGCGACCGGCTGATCGTTCTCAACGGCTGGTCCAAGACCTGGGCGATGACCGGCTGGCGCATGGGCTGGTCGATCTGGCCGAACGGGCGCGAGGGCGGCCACCTCTACGACAAGGTTCGCAAGCTTGCCGTCAACTGCTGGTCCTGCGTCAATGCGCCGAGCCAATATGCCGGCATCGCGGCGATCGACGGCCCGCAGGACGACGTCGACAGGATGATGCGCGCCTTCGACAACCGTCGCAGGATCGTGGTCGAGGGTCTGAACGCCATTCCCGGCATATCCTGCGTGACGCCCAAGGGCGCCTTCTACGCCTTCCCCAACATTTCGGAGACGGGATGGAAGGCCAAGAAGCTGGCCTCGGCGTTGCTGGAGGACGCGGGCGTGGCACTGATCGGCGGCCCCGACTTCGGCATCCTCGGCGAAGGCTACATCAGGCTCTCCTACGCCACTTCCGAGGAGAACATCCTCCGCGCGCTGGAGCGGATCGAGGCGTTTTTGGCGAAGTGAGGAGCGCTAACCCCGGCCCACATAGGGCATCTTGGTGGCCATCACGGTCATGAACAGCACGTTGGCGTCGAGCGGCTGGCCGGCCATGTAGACGACCGCCTCGGCGACGCGGGCGACGTCCATGACCGCTTCGGCGGCGATGGACCCGTCCGCCTGCTGCACCCCGGCCGTCATGGCGGCGACCATCTCGGTCAGCGCATTGCCGATGTCGATCTGCCCGCAGGCGATGTCGAAGGGGCGGCCGTCGAGCGCGATCGTCTTGGTGAGGCCGGTGATCGCGTGCTTGGTCGCCGTGTAGGGCACCGACCCCGGGCGCGGCGCATGCGCCGATACCGAGCCGTTGTTGATGATGCGGCCGCCCATTGGCTCCTGCCGGCGCATGGCGGCGAATGCGGCGCGGGCGCAGAGGAACGAGCCCGTCAGGTTGACCGACACGACGTCGTTCCACGCCTCGACCGGGATCTCGTCGATGGTGCTCGCCTTGTAGCCCATGCCGGCATTGTTGAAGAGCAGGTCCACCCTGCCGAAGGCCTCGGTGATGGTCTCGAACATGTCGTCGACCTGATCGGGCTTGGTGACGTCGCAGACTACGGCTAGCGCCTTGGCGTCCGTCCTGCCGGCTTCGGCGATCGCGTCGTCGAGCGAACTTTTCCGCCTGCCGCAGAAGACGGTGTTCCAACCGTCCTGAAGCAGGGCGATGGCAACCGCCTTGCCGATGCCCTTGCCCGCGCCGGTGACCACTGCGACCCTGTTGCTCGCCACGATGAAGCTCCTCCTGTGCATGATCGATCGCCAGCGGACGGATCATTCATGGTGCCAGTAATCTAACGCATCGGCCGGAGCAAACCAGTTCGACGTTGCACCTGTCCGGCAACATCGGCGAGGCGGACCAAGAGGCGAAAGCGGCCCGAAAACTTAAAAAGGGCGGTCATTGGCGACCGCCCAGTTTTCAATCGAACCGTGCTTGGGAGGAGGAGAGCCGATCCGAGTAGGATTAGGATGCGCCTGCGCGGTTAACAAAACCTTAACGCGAAAAACCGCATTTTACGGGCTCTCCCGCCTCCGCGACGCGCCTCACCAGCGCGGGTTGACCTGCGGGTTGGCGGAGGGCGCCGGCACCTTGACGCTCGAAACCGTCGCCTCGACATGGTCGACCAGCGCGTCCGGCAGCTTCAGCCGCCCGGCGAGCAGGTCGAGATAGCCGCGCTCGGCGCGGGTGTCGGGATCGATGGCGAGGCGCGAGGCCGTGTAGAGCTCGACCTTCTGGGCGTCGGTCTGGGCGGCGGCAACGATCGAGTCGAGATCGAGCGGGGCGTCGATTTCGGCCATCAGGAACTCTTGCGCTTCGGAGCCGATACCCGCCAGGCTGACCTTGTCGCCGATCTTCTTGCGCTCCTCGTCGTCGATGTGGCCGTCGGCCTTGGCCGCGGCGATCATCGCGCGAACCAGCGTAAGCGCAAATTCGGTCTCGCCCTGCGGGGCCTGGGCCGGATGGAACGTGTCGCCATCCGGCGGCGGCAGGAGTTCGGGTTCGGCACTCGCGGGAGCGGGCTCCGGCGCGTTGCCGGCCTTGTAGTTCTGATAGGCCTTGTAGGCGAGCCCGCCGATCGCGGCGAGGCCGCCGATCTTGAGGGCGGAGCCTGTCACCTTGCGGCCGGCATCCGTGCCGAGCAGAACCGCCACCAGCGCACCGGTGGCGAGCGGATTGTCCTTGGCGAGCTGTGTCGCCTGCCCGGCCTTGTCGCGTACGGTGGAACCAGTTCCCGGAATGTTGGATCCGAGCAGATCGTCGAGCAGCTTCTTGGGGTCGAACATTGGTGCCTCCGGTTTGCAGTGTCCGCCTGAGGTAGGCGGACGATCGCGACATTACAATGACGCTAGCCGGGCTGGCGAAGATTCCGGATCAGCTGCCGATGTGGCGGCTGTTGCCGCGCCTTTTCGCCAGTTCCACCTGGCGATGGCGCTCGGCATAGCGCTGGCGGTCCTCGTCGCTGCGGACCTCGTAGCAATGCGGGCACGACACGCCCGCGTGGTAATGCGGCGACTCTTTCTCCTCGGGCCTGAGCGGGCGCCGGCAGGCCCTGCAGAGCTCCGCCTCGCCTTCCACCAGGCCATGCGAGACCGAGACGCGCTCGTCGAAGACGAAGCACTCGCCTTCCCACATGCTGTCCTCGGCTGGCACTTCCTCGAGATATTTGAGAATGCCGCCCTTGAGGTGGAACACCTCGTCGATGCCGAGCGACTTCACATAGGCCGTCGCCTTCTCGCAGCGTATGCCGCCGGTGCAGAACATGGCGACCTTGCGGCCCTCGAGTTCGCTGCGATGGTCCTCCACCCAGCCCGGGAATTCGCGGAAGCTCTTGGTCAGCGGATCGACCGCGCCGGAGAACGTGCCGATCGCGACCTCGTAGTCGTTGCGGGTGTCGATGAGGATGGTTGCGGGGTCGGAAATGAGCGCGTTCCAGTCGGACGGCTCGACATAGGCGCCGACGCTGGCGAGCGGATCGATGCCCTCGACGCCCATCGTGACGATCTCGCGCTTGAGTCGCACCTTCATGCGGTGGAACGGCATCTCATCCGCAGCACTGTACTTGACCTCGAGGCCCGCAATCTCGGGAAACGTCTCGAGATAGGCGATCAGTTCGGATATCGCCTCGCCGGTGCCAGCGACCGTGCCGTTTATGCCTTCGGCGGCGAGCAGGAGCGTGCCCTTGATGCCGTGGGAGCAGCAGAAGGCGGCAAGCGGGGCACGAATTTCCTCGAAACGCTCCAGCCGGCAGAAGCGGTAGAGCGCGGCTACGCGAAAGCCGGGCGCGGGTGTGGACAGATTCATGGCGAGAGCCCGTAGCGCCTCGCTGCCCGTTTTTCAATCCGAAGCGGAAAGCAAAGCGATTGCAGAGAGTTGCCGAGTCGCGCCATGTGTCGGGCCGGACAAGAAACGAAAACACCTGCCGCTGCATTTCAACACCCCCGCCGGGCCGGGTGAGAATTGGAGCGATCCAACGGAGTGCGAAACGCATGTTCAGCAGGGAAACGGCGGCGGAGATCGAGAAGGCGGCGCGCGAGTTCGGCATCGAGCCGGCAGCACTACTCGCCATCGCGGAGATCGAGAGCGCGGGACAGGTGTTCGCGCGGATCGAGGGACGCAAGGAACCGCTCATCCGCTTCGAGGGACATTACTTCGACCGCAGGCTTTCGGGGGAGAAGCTGGAGCAGGCGCGGAAGGCGGGGCTCGCCTCCCCCAACGCCGGCGAGGTCGCCAATCCGCGCAGCCAGGCGGCGCGCTGGCAGATGATCGACAGGGCGGCGGAGATCGACCGCAAGGCGGCCTATGAATCCACCTCCTGGGGCCTCGGGCAGGTCATGGGCTCGCACTGGCAATGGCTCGGCTTCGCCGATGTCGACGGCCTCGTCGCCGAGGCGCGGTCGGGTGCTGCCGGCCAGGCGCGGCTCATGGCGCGCTATATAGACAAGGCCGGGCTGACCGATGCGCTCAACCGCCACGACTGGGAAGCCGTCGGTCATGGCTACAATGGACCGGGATTCCGCAAGAATGCCTACCACGTGAAGCTGGCCGAGGCCTACCGTAGACAGATCGACGGCCCGCCCCACGGCGATCCATTGATGAAGGTGGGCTCGCGAGGCGAGCCGGTGGCCGAGTTGCAGGAGGCGCTGGTCGAGTTGGGCTATCCGGTCGACACGGACGGCATCTACGGGCCGGGCACGGCGGCCGCGGTCAAGCGGTTCCAGCAGGATCGCGGCCTCGCCGCGGACGGCATTGCCGGATCACGCACCCAGGCGGCGGTCAGGCAGGCGCTCGCTTCCGGCGGACGCAGCTTCTGGAGCGCGATCGGGGCTTGGCTCGCCGGGATCTTCGGCAGATCATAACGGATGCCGAACCGCATCACCATGTCGCTGCCGGGCTTCGTGGACTCGGCCGGTCCGGTCTGTTAAATCGGTTGAAAATTTCTATAGAGGTGCCCGCCATGACCAGCAAGACCCAGAAACTGCTCAAGCTGCTGGACGGCCAGCCGGTCATTCCGGTGCTCAAGATCGAGCGCGCGGCCGATGCCGTGCCGCTGGCACGCGCACTCGCACGCGGCGGCCTCAGGGCGATCGAGATCACCCTGCGGACCCCGGATGCGCTGGAATGCATCCGCCGCGTCGCAGCCGAGGTCGAAGACTCGATCGTCGGCGCCGGCACGGTCTTGAACGCCCGCCAGTTCGCCGAGGCGGAAGCCGCGGGCTCGAAATTCATCGTCAGCCCCGGCCTGACGCCGGAACTGATCGCGGCCGCCGCAAAGAGCGACGTACCGCTGCTGCCGGGCACGATCACGCCGGGCGAGATCATGGGCGCGCTGGAGGGCGGCATCGACTTCGTCAAGTTCTTCCCGGCCGAGCAGGCCGGCGGGGCAGCCTTTGTCAAGGCCCTCGCCTCGCCGCTCGCCGACGTGAAGTTCTGCCCCACGGGCGGCATCTCGGCCAAGAACGCCAGGGACTATCTCAGCCTTCCCAACGTCGTCTGCGTCGGCGGGTCCTGGGTAGCGCCCGATGATCTGGTCAAGGTCGGCGACTGGGCAGGGATCGAGGCGCTTGCCGCCGAGGCCAACAAGCTGCGCGCCTGACCCTCTCGGCCACGGAAACAGAAAACCCCGGGAAACGCTGGTTTTCCGGGGTTTTTCTTTGCGTATGTGAGTGGCGGCCTAAGCCGTCAGTTTGTCTCGAAGCGGGCCACCGAGAGGAACTTCACGGCGCTGCCCGAGAAACGGTTGGCCTCTGCCATCTCGTTCTCCTGCTGGAAGCCGGCCGTGTAGACCTCCTTCGGCGCGGTGCGAACCATGTTGTAGGCAAAGCCCGGCGCCTGAGTATTGGTGGTCACGGTGATCACCTGCTCGGTGCTGCGCAGCGCCCAGCGGGCCGCATCCGGCACCGCGGCGACGACCACTGCCTTCGGGTCGGGCTTGGCCTCCGTGGCGACCGGCCGCGAGGATTTGCGCGTGGTCTTCACATTCGCCGACGAGGCATCCGACCCGGTCGAGACGGCTGCCACCGCGGACTTCGGCGCTGCCACAGCCGGCTTCGGTGCTGCCGCGGCCACGGCCTGCGGCTCGTTGAACACAGAGCGCGGCTCGGGCTGTTCGGTCAGCGCGGCGAGCTCGTACTCGTCCTGCCCGGCCTCGTCCTCGTCGGGAATGTCGTCGGCTGCAGCGAGTGCCGCCTCGATGCTCATGGCGGACGGGCGAGAAGTGGGAAGCGGCGCGTCGCTGACGACCGCCGGCATGTCGTCGCTGGCCAGCGCCATCAGTACGTTGCCGCTATCCTCGGGCTTGAGTTCGGCCGGCGGCGTATAGTTGGGACGCCAGGTCGGCAGCGGAACGTTGGCCGCAACCTGCTCCTCGAGCGAGGAGGCAGTTTCTGCTTCCGTCAGCGGCGCAGAAGCATTGCCGAACGGAACGTTCTGCGCGGTTGCGATCTCAGCCGTTGGCCGCGGTGCCGCACCTGGCAGCGGCACGCTGCGCGCAGGCAACGCGGCCAGGATGGTCTCCGGAGCCTCTTCGGCGGCCGGCGCCTCTTCGGCCATCTTCGGCAACTCGGCGCGGCGGGCGTTCTCGGGCGAGACGATCTGGATGCCGGGCTGCTGCTTGGCCGGAGCCGACGCCACCTGGCGCGCAGGCGCTGCTGGCTTGGCGACGGCCGCGACCGCGGTTTCGCCGGTATCCTCTTCCTCGTCCGCACCGCCGCCGCCACCGAACAGGGCCGCGAGCAGGCCACCGCTCCTCGATGAGGAAGACGAGGACGAGACAGCTGCCAGGGCGAGGTTGCCGCTCTGCTTGCGAGCCTCGTAGGAGGCCAGCGCCTGCTCGAAGCCGGGCAGCGGCTTGCCGTCGGAAGGCACGTGCAGCGTATTGCCTTTCGGGAAGACAGCTGCGAGTTCCTTGCGGCTCATGCGCGGCCAGTGGCGCACATTGCCGACGTCCATGTGGACGAAAGGAGAGCCCGAGCGCGGATAGTAGCCGACGCCACCGGCCTGGACGCGCAGACCGGCTTCGCGCAGCTTCTTGAGCGGCACGCCTGGAATGAAGAAGTCCATCGCCTTGCCCAGCATGTGCTGGCTTTTCTCGGCGACGCCCTTGGAACGGCTGCGCAGCATGGAGTTCGTCGCAGGCGAGCGGTAGGCCGACACGACGGTGATGTAGCCGGTCGCGCCGACGGCGCGATAGGACTCCCACACCACGTCGAACAAGCGCGGATCCATCCTGGTGGGTTCGTTGCGGCGCCAGTCGCGCAGGAACTGATTGAGCTTCTTGAGCCCAGCCTGGTCGTACCTGCCGTTGCGCTTGTAGGTGATCTCAGCCTTCTCACCCGTATGGATGTAATAGAGCTTGAGCGTCCGCACTTCCGCTGCGGCGGGTGCCTGTGAGGCTGTCACCAAACCAAAGGCGAGCATCGCGGCGGAAAGCCACTTTTGCCAGACATTCGATTTCGAGTGACGCCTCTCGGTGTTCTCGATCCTGTTCAAATCAAAAGGCCCTGTTAGGCTGCCATTTGTCCCCGGATTTGAAGCCCGGACACGACTTAGATTCGCATCCGACTATTAATCCTAATGGTTAATGCCAGCTTATTGAAGGCCAAATGCGGTAACACCATGGCGTTGTCCCCGTAAAAGGGAATCGCAGATTTTCATGGTAAACCGCTGGTTTATAGGACAAAAAACCGGTTAACGCGCCGCCGAAATCTCTTGTGCGATGCGGCATGCGAACGACAGGCAAGGCTTTATTTGGAGCCACCGCGACATTTCGGCATCACTGCGGGAAATATGTCACGTCGCGAAGCGCTCAGGACGTCCCGACTCGGGATCGATCCCATACTCCTTGAGCTTCCGATACAGCGTCGAACGGCCGATTCCGAGCCGCCGGGCGACCTCGCTCATCTGGCCGTTGTAGTGGTCGATGGCGAGCCTGATCATCTCGAATTCGACATCGGCCAGAGCCCGCACGTTGCCGCGTTCGTCGATGGCCCGAAGAGTGCCTGGCCGCGGCCTTTCCTGGACCGGCGGAAGCGCAGGGTGCTCTACCGGCTCGACGGCCCCGCCATTGACGGCATGGGCCGGCACAGCGGACGGCGACTCGCCGCCGAGATCGACCGTTCCCTCGACCTGGGCGCGGATCTGCGGAAACTCCTCCTCGGTCAGCACGTCGCCTTCCGACAGGACGCAGGCACGGAACACTGCGTTCTCCAACTGTCGGATGTTGCCCGGCCAGTCGTAGGCCCGAAGCAGGGAGAGCGCGTTCTCCGATATCGCCGGTATGCGCCCGTGAGGGCTCGCCGGGGCGACGCGTGAGATGAAGTGGCCGACGAGCAGCGGGATGTCGTCGCGGCGGTCGCGCAGCGGCGGCACGAAAATCGGGTAGACGTTGAGGCGGTAGAACAGGTCCTCGCGGAACTTCCCGTCCTTGACCTGTTCCAGCAGATTGCGGTGCGTCGCCGAGATCAGCCTGATGTCGACCTTGACCGTCGAGCGGCCGCCGACCGGATCGACCTCGCCTTCCTGCACGGCCCGGAGCAGCTTGACTTGCACGTCGAGCGGCAGGTCGCCAATCTCGTCCAGGAAGAGCGTGCCGTTGTTGGCTTCCACGAATTTGCCGGTGTGCTTGTCCGTGGCGCCGGTGAACGAGCCCTTCTCGTGCCCGAACAGAATGCTCTCGACCAGGTTTTCGGGGATCGCGCCGCAGTTCACGGTGACGAAGGGCTTCGAGCGGCGGTCGCCCGATCCCTGGATGGCACGAGCGACGAGTTCCTTGCCGACGCCCGATTCGCCTTCGATGAGGATCGGGATGTTCGATGCGGCCGCTTTCTGTCCGAGCCGGATGACGCGATCCATGGCCGGGCTGCGCGTGACGAGGTCGCGGAAAGTGAGCAGGCCGCTGCCGCGGCGCACCGAGCGCCGCACCTCGCCGCCTGCAGCCTCGACCTTCAGGGCGTTGGTGATCGCGGTCTGCAGCCTCTCCGGCGACGCTGGCTTGACGACGAAGTCGAAGGCACCGTTGCGCATCGCCGACACCACCGTGTCGATGCCACCCTGGGCCGTCTGCACGATGACCGGCACCGAGATCTGGCGCTCTCGCATCGCCTTGAGCACGCCGATGCCGTCAAGGCCGGGCATCGAGAGGTCGAGGATGATCACGCCGATGTCGCCGCCGTGCGGCCCGTCAAGCACGCCCAGCGCCGCTTCGCCGCCATCGACGGCCAGCGCTGTGTGGCCGAATTTCGTCACCGCCGCATCGACCAGACGACGCTGAACGGGATCGTCATCGACTATGAGAATCGAACCTGCCATGTATATCCGGAATGTGCCCGTTGCCGCCTTTTGGATGTGGATCATCCTGGCACAGGGTTCTAAATAAGGTTTCAAAAATCCCGGTGAACGAATCCCTTAGATTTGAATCGACCGGGCCAGGGATGCGAAAAGGAAGCCGAAATGCGTTGGAACTCGGGGCAGGAAATGTCGGCCACCGCCTCCGCAAGGGGTGCGGTCGGGCTTGGCGATCTGCCTGAATGGGACCTCAACGACCTCTACTCCGGCATGGACGCGCCCGAGTTGGTTGGCGACATCGAGAAGGCGTCGATTGACTCCGTGGCGTTCGAGGCACGCTGGAAGGGCACGCTGGCGGTCGAAGCGGAACGCGGTACTGACGGCAAGCTCGGCGAGGCGATGCAATCCTACGAGGCGCTCGAGGAACTGATCGGGCGCGTCGTGTCCTACGCCGGCCTGGTCTATTCCGGCGACACCTCCGATCCCAAGCGGGCCAAGCTCTACGGCGACATCCAGGAAAAGATGACGGATGCGAGCGCGCACCTGCTGTTCTTCGCCCTGGAGCTGAACCACGTCGACGACGAGCTGATCCTCAAGGCACTCGATGCCGATCCCGCCTTCGGCCACTACCGGCCCTGGGTGCTCGATCTCAGGAAGGACAAGCCCTACCAGCTCGAGGATCGGGTCGAGCAGCTGTTCCACGAGAAGTCAATCACCGGGCGCGGCGCCTGGAACCGGCTCTTCGACGAGACGATGACCGAGCTGCGCTTCGAGATCGGCGGCGAGGAACTGACGCTGGAGCCCGCGCTCAACAAGCTCCAGGATCCGGATGGCGAAGTCCGCAAGGCTGCCTCCGAAGCACTGGCCGCGACCTTCCGCAAGAACCTGCGGACCTTCACGCTGATCACCAACACGCTGGCCAAGGACAAGGAGATTTCCGACCGCTGGCGTGGCTTCCAGGACATCGCCGATTCACGCCACCTCGCCAATCGCGTCGAGCGCGAAGTTGTCGATGCGCTCGCCGCTGCGGTTCGCGACGCCTATCCGCGCCTGTCGCATCGCTACTACGCCATGAAGGCGAAGTGGCTCGGCATGGACGCGATGAACCACTGGGATCGCAACGCGCCCCTGCCCGAGACACCGCAGGCAACCATCGGCTGGAACGAGGCCAGGGACACGGTGCTGACCGCCTACGGCAACTTTGCGCCCGAAATGGCCGACATCGCCCGCACCTTCTTCGACCGCCGCTGGATCGACGCGCCTGTGCGCCCCGGCAAGGCGCCGGGCGCCTTCGCCCATCCGACGGTGCCCTCGGCGCATCCCTATGTGCTGCTCAACTACATGGGCAAGCCGCGCGATGTGATGACGCTTGCCCACGAGCTCGGCCACGGCGTCCACCAGGTTCTGGCCGCCGGCCAGGGCGCGCTGATGGCCTCGACGCCGCTGACGCTGGCGGAGACGGCGAGCGTGTTCGGCGAGATGCTGACCTTCCGTTCGCTGCTCGAGCGCACCACCGACAAGCGCGAGCGCAAGGCGATGCTCGCCCAGAAGGTCGAGGACATGATCAACACGGTCGTGCGCCAGATCGCCTTCTACGAGTTCGAGCGCAAGGTGCATTCCGAGCGCAAGAACGGCGAGCTCACATCCGACCAGCTCGGCCAGTTCTGGCTCGAGGTGCAGGCCGAGAGCCTGGGGCCGGCGATCAAGCTGCGCGAAGGCTACGAAGTGTTCTGGACCTACATCCCGCACTTCATCCATTCGCCCTTCTACGTCTATGCCTATGCCTTCGGCGACTGCCTGGTGAACTCGCTGTTTGCGGTCTACCAGAACGCCGAACGCGGCTTCCAGGAGAAGTATTTCGAGATGCTGCGCGCCGGCGGCACCAAGCATCACTCCGAGCTTCTGAAGCCGTTCGGGCTGGACGCCGCCGACCCGGCCTTCTGGCAGAAGGGCCTGGCAGTCGTCAGCGGCCTGATCGACGAACTCGAAGCGCTGGACTGAGCCCGCGCCTCAGCCGACACCATGACAGAACCAGCCTCTCCCTTCGTCCTGTTCCGGGACGACCCTGCCGGCCAGGACGTGCTGTTCGAGGCCCCGCGCGAACTCATCGTCGCGCAGGGCGCGGACGATTTCTTTCCCGCCCTCGAAGCAGCGCAGCGCGCCCATGAGCAGGGCAAGTGGCTGGCCGGCTACTTCTCCTACGAAGCGGGCTACCTGCTCGAACCGAAGCTCCGGCCGTTGCTTCCGGAGGGGCGGCGCACGCCGCTGGTCTGCCTCGGCGTGTTCGACCAGCCGTCGGACCGGATGCGCGGCCCGGCGCGCGAACCCGCCACCAACGGCCCGATCTTCGACGCCCGCGCCACCTGGTCGGAGGCCGACTACGAGAGCCGCTTCAGGCGGCTGCACCAGCATCTGCGCCAGGGCGACTGCTACCAGGCTAATCTGACCTTTCCGGTGCAGGCGCAGTGGACCGGCACACCGCTCGACGCCTTCGACGCACTGATCGCGCGCCAGCCGGTGAAATACGGCGCGCTCGTCTCCCTCGGCGGACCCGTCGTGCTGTCGCGCTCGCCCGAACTTTTCTTCGAGATCGATGCCGACGGCTGGATCGAGACGCATCCGATGAAGGGCACCGCCCCGCGCGGCAAGACGCCGGAGGAGGACGCAGCGCTCAGGGAATTCCTGCGCAACGACGAGAAGAACCAGGCGGAAAACCGCATGATCGTCGACCTCTTGCGCAACGACATCTCGCTGATCAGCGAGGTCGGTTCGCTCGACGTGCCCGAACTGTTCCGCATCGAGAGCTACCCGACCGTGCACCAGATGGTCAGCACGGTGCGCGCGAAACTCCTGCCAGGCCTCAGCATCGAGCGCATCTTCGCAGCCCTCTTTCCCTGCGGCTCGATCACCGGCGCACCGAAGATCCGGGCGATGGAGATCCTGCGCGATCTCGAAGGCAGCCCGCGCGACGTCTATTGCGGCGCCATCGGCTGGATCGCGCCCGGCGGCACGATGCGCTTCAACGTGGCGATCCGCACCATCACGCTCTTCCCCGACGGCGAGGCCGTCTACAATGTCGGCGGCGGCGTGGTGTTCGATTCGACAGCGGAAGCGGAGTATGCGGAATGTCTTCTGAAGGCGCGTTTCGCGACGGGCTCGGTGCCGGCTTCGAGCTGATCGAGACCCTGCGCTGGGAGCCGCAAGGCGGCTTCCTGCGCGGCGAAAGGCATCTCGCCCGGCTCGCGGCTTCGGCCGCAACACTTAGCTTTGCCTTCGAACGCGCGGGCGTCGAGCAAGCGCTGACGAAGGCCGTCGGCGGCGACACACCGCTCCGTGTGCGGCTGGCCCTTTCGGCAAGCGGCCAGACCGAGGTGACGGCGCAAGCGTTTGTTCCTCTCTCCTCAGGCACGGTGTGGACGCTGCGCATTGCCTCGATACGGCTCGCCTCGACCGACATGCTTCTGCGCCACAAGACCACGCGAAGGCAGGCCTATGACACCGCCCGCGCCGAGTTCGCCGGAGAAGCCGCCGACGAGGTGATCCTGCTCAACGAGGCGGGCGAGGTCTGCGAAGGTACGATCACCAGCATATTCGTCGACATGGGCGACGACGGGCCGCTGAGGACGCCAGCGCTTGCCTGCGGCCTGCTGGCGGGCGTGCTGCGCGGCGAGATGATCGACAGGGGCGAGGCGGTGGAAGACGTCATAAGACTTGAAATGCTACGGTCCGGCAGGGCAGTCTACGTCGGCAACTCCCTTCGCGGATTGATCCGCGCCAAGCTGAAGTGAACGCAGAAATCCGCACGCTCGCTGCAGGGACACTTAAATTTCTGGGCGCTGCGCTTCTCGGTGGAAGTGCAGTCGTCGCACTCTTTGCTTTGATTTTGGTCGCGACCGATTGGACGCCGCGGTACGACGACGATGACCCGCGCTACCAGTCCCTTGCACAGCAGATCACGGCTGTTGGTGAGCGTTTGTCAAAGGGCGACCTCAGCGACAGCACCATTGACCTCACGGCACTCAACAACGGTCAATGGAAGGCAGCCTGCATTCTCGGGGGCTACCACAATGTCCTGGATGAACTGGAAAAACTCGGTGCCACTGTCAGTCCCGACAACAGGGAGGCGCGCGCTGGCGTCGCTTGACGTTCCCATTAACCGACACATACATTGTGCTCACATGTGTTCGCGGAGACGACAGATGACAAGCAGCACGTTTTCAGTGCGGCTTCCTCCTGAAACCAGACAGGAACTGGAAGAATTCGCCAAATCGACGCAGCGTTCGAGCGCCTTTATCGTCAAGGAAGCCGTCGAAGCCCATCTGGCTGAGCGCCGCATGTATCTGGCCGCGATCCAGGAAGCGGTCGACGAGGCGGACGAAAGCGGCGAGTTCATTTCGTGGGAAGCGACATCGAAATGGCTTCGTTCATGGGGAACCTCCGATGAACTGCCACCGCCCCAACCGGATATCTTCACCAAGAACGCGAAATGAAGATCCGGCTGACGAAAGCCGCCATAAGAGATCTACGCGAGGCACAAACTCATATTGCCGCCGATAGCGAGGAAGCGGCATTTCAGCTCGTGGTACGGCTGGACAAGGCCATTACTCTGCTTGGAGAGAGGCCGACCATTGGTCGCCCGACATCTCACCAGGGCATACGCGAGTGGTCTGTACCCGGCTTGCCGTTTCTCATTCCCTATCGGATTGCGGCTGACGCGATCGAAATACTACGCATATTCCACACCAGTCGCATGCGCCCACCACACTGGCTATGATCCCCACCCACACCCCCTATGACGGCACCTCGAAGCCCTTCGCCATTGGCCTGAAGCAGGTGGAGGCCAGCGACTGGATCGAGCTCGACGGCCATCTCGACGCCTATCTGGCGGAGAAGGACAGGCTCTACGCCGCATTGCCGGAAAAGGTCTTCGTCGCGGAGCCGGACACGCGGGCCGCCCAGCAGGAGGTGCTGGACCTCCTGGTCGCGCACCTCGTCGAGCGCTTCCCCGAAACCTATCGCCTCGATGGCGGGCGCTGTTTCATCACAGGCACCGACAGGGTCGTCGACGTCCAGAACCCCGGCGCCACCCCGCTCGTGGCCGCCTCGAAGCTGGTGCAGGAGGACCTGATCCTGATGCGGCAGGGAGAGACCGGCTGGCGGCTCGCCGCCGGCTCTCTCTGCTTCCCCTCGTCGTGGAAGCTCACCGAGAAGTTCGGACTGCCGATCCACGACATCCACGGCCCCGTGCCCGGCTTCGGGCCTGGCACGCGCATGGCCGAGCTCATCGCCCGCATGTTCGACAAGCTCGCCGTGCTGGTCGAGCGCTTCAACTGGTCGATCCAGGCCAACGGTGACCTCTACCACCCGCTCTCGGACCGCCAGCGTCTTGCCCGTTCGGCGGAGGCGGAGTCGACTTTTCCCGGCGCCGACGTCGCCGGCCACGCCTTCATCCGCGTCGAGCGGCAGACCCTGCGCAAGCTGCCGGTTTCGCGCGACGTCCTGTTCACGATTCGCATCCATGTCGACCCGCTCGCGGTGCTGGCGCGGCACCCCGACCGAGCCTCGCTAGCGGCCTCCTTCGCCGAGCAGTTGATGGGCCTTGATCGCGAACAGCTCGATTACAAGGGCCTTGCCGCCGACCGCGACAGGCTGGTCGGATTCCTGGGCGGCATGGCCCGCGCCGGCTAACCATAGCGGCATAACGTCCGGTTCCTACAGCATGTGGGAGCCCGGATTCGCTTTATTGTGACAAGCATGTATGGTTTAGCCGTTGAAGCCGGGTCACCCATGGCCCGGCTGTTTCTGTGATGAAAGGAGTGCCGCAGAAAATGGTGAATGAAAAATGGTCCGTATACGGTGAGATTACTGGTCCAATCGTGATGATCGGCTTCGGCTCGATCGGCCGCGGAACCCTCCCCCTCATCGAACGCCATTTCAAGTTCGACAAATCCCGTATGGTGATTATCGATCCCAGCGACGCCAACCGCAAAATCGCGGATGAGCGCGGCATCACCTTCATTCAGCAGGCAATCACCAAGGACAACTACAAGGACGTCCTCACGCCCCTCTTGACCAAGGGCGGCGGACAGGGCTTCTGCGTCAATCTCTCGGTCGACACCGGTTCGGTCGATCTGATGCACCTGTGCCGCAAGCTTGGCGTCCTCTACGTCGATACCGTCATCGAACCCTGGCTCGGCTTCTACTTCGACAGCAAGGCCGGCAATGACGAGCGCACCAATTACGCCCTGCGCGAGACGCTGCTGGCCGAGCGGCGCAAGCATCCCGGCGGCAGCACCGCCGTCTCCACCTGCGGCGCCAACCCGGGCATGGTCTCGTGGTTCGTCAAGCAGGCGCTGGTGAACCTCGCCAAGGATCTCGGCATCGAATTCGACGAGCCCGAGCAGCACGACCGCGAAGGCTGGGCGGCGCTGATGAAGAAGGCCGGCGTCAAGGGCATCCACATCGCCGAGCGCGACACCCAGCGCACCAAGAATCCAAAGCCGATGAACGTGTTCTGGAACACCTGGTCGGTCGAAGGCTTCATTTCCGAAGGCCTGCAGCCGGCGGAACTCGGCTGGGGCACGCACGAGACGTGGAAGCCCAAGAACGCCAAGAAGTTCAAGAAGGGCAACAAGGCCGCGATCTATCTCGAGCAGCCGGGCGCCAACACCCGCGTCCGCACATGGTGCCCGACGCCGGGCGCGCAGTACGGCTTCCTCGTCACCCACAACGAAGCGATCTCGATCGCCGATTTCTTCACGGTTCGTTCGAAGAAGGGCAAGGTGAGCTACAGGCCGACCTGTCACTATGCCTACCATCCCTGCAACGACGCGGTGCTGTCGATGCATGAGATGTTCGGCGCTGCCGGCAAGCCGCAGCCCGTGCATCACGTTCTCGACGAGGACGAACTGGTCGACGGCAAGGACGAACTCGGCGTGCTGCTCTACGGCCACGACAAGAACGCCTATTGGTTCGGGTCGCAGCTGAGCCTCGAACAGGCGCGCAAGCTCGCCCCCTACCAGAACGCCACCGGCCTGCAGGTGTCTTCGGCGGTCCTGGCCGGCATGGTCTGGGCACTGGAGAACCCGGAGGCGGGTATCGTCGAGGCCGACGAGATGGACTACAAGCGCTGCCTTGAAGTGCAGCAGCAGTATCTCGGCCCGGTCAAGGGCTACTACACAGACTGGACCCCGCTGGAAGGCCGCCCCGGCCTGTTCGAGGAAGACCTCGACCTCGAAGACCCCTGGCAGTTCCGCAACATCCTGGTGCGCTGACACCCGGGCTGAACGAAAGAGGGCGCCCCGCGAGGCGCCCTTTTTGTTGGACGGAACAGACCGAATTACTTGCGCAGTTCGGCCTCAATGTCGTCGAGCGCCTTGTCCTTGCCGATGCCGGTGAGGAAGGCGAGGCCCTTGATCACCGGAACCGTCACCGACGCCGAGATCGGCGTGGTCGACACGATCAGGTCGGCGCTCTCGGCGAGGCTCGCCACCTCGGTCGCCTTGCACTGCATGGCGTTGAAGGTGAGCCCCCTCGCCTTCATCGCCTCGGTGACGGTCGAGTTGACCGCCGTCGAAGTCGCGACGCCGGTGCCGCAGGCAAAGAGTATGGTCTTCTGTTTGGCCATCGAGAGTATCCCGTTTCCTACAGCGCCGCGCGTCCTATTGGACGCGCAAAGGACGCTGTAACATTTTGAGTTTGTGCATGATCCTTTCCGAAAATCGATTCCGATTTTCGGGGTCATGCACTGGTCAGTTCAGAATGGAGCTGACGTCTTCGATCGTCATGGCGTTCTTGAGGCCCGCAAGCGCCTCTTCGCTCTGGATCGTGTCCATGATTTCCTGAAGCATGTCTATCTGCTTGTCCTTGTCGTTGATCGCAAGCAGGAACACGACGCCCACCGGAACCGCCTCATCCGGGTCCTCCATATTGGCGAAGTCCACCGGGCTCGAAAGCACCCCTAGCGCTATGCCGGGCTTGAGCACGTGCTCGGGATCGGTGTGGGGGATGGCGACATTCTCGCTCCGCCCAAGCGGCAGACCGGTCGGCATGGTAGCCTCGCGCCGGACGACGGCATCGGCATAGCTCGGCTTGACGCAACCGAGCGCCTCCAGCTTGCCGGCCAGGAGCCGGATCACCTCCTCGCTGGTGCCGGCCTCGACCCCGAGGGCGATCGCCGCCGGGTCGATGTGGCTCATGAGAGTTCGCGTCATCAATGTCTCCATATGCGCGGAGCCGGCCGTTGCGGCCGGCTCCTGATTGCGATCAGCCAGCAGTGGCGAGCCGCGCCGTGCCGGACGAAGCAGCTTCCTCGCCCTCGTCCTCGGCGCCCGCCGCCCGCTCCCAGCCGGCGGTGTTGCGGCGGTAGAGCCCGAAGAGCACCGCGATCACCAGCGCGATGAGCACCAGGCCGGCGATGCCAAGCCACTGGATGGCTTCGATGATGACGTAAGGCACCCAGAGGAAGCCGTCGACCACCGAGGTGATCTGCACTGCGTTCTCCGGCATGGCGAATCCGGACGACACGGCAGCACTCGTGAACAGCGGCGCCAGCGCGTTGGCGACGTAGAAGCCGACCGCCAGCGTGATCGTGCCGACCACGACCATGCGGAAGACGTTGCCCTTGAGCAGCGGCGCGGTCATGGCCACGATGAACGGAATGACCGCGAGGTCGGCGAACAGGATGACGCGGTTGCCCGGCAGGATCACCGACAGGACGATGGCGATCGGGACCAGGATCAGCGACGACGAGATCGCAGCCGGATGGCCGATCAGGATCGCCGAGTCGAGGCCGACCAGCAGTTCGCGGTCGCCGGTACGCTTGCGCACGAATTCCTGGGCCGCGTCGGAAACAGGCAGCAGGCCTTCCATCAGCACCTTGACCATGCGCGGCAAGAGCAACATCACGGCGGCGAGCGTCATGCCGGTGCCCAGGACCTTCGACAGCACGGTGCCGAAGTCGCCGGCGTTGTAGTAGGCGATACCGCCGAGAACGAGGCCGATGATCAGGCCCAGCACCACCGGTTCGCCGAAGACGCCGAAGCGCTTCTCGATGGTCTCGGTCGAGATGTTGATCTTGTTGATGCCGGGAATGCGGTCCATGACCCAGTTCAACACGATGGCGATGGGCAGGATCTGCGCCGAGGCGAGATGCGGCACCGAGACGCCGGGGATGCCGTAGAACTGCTGGACGGCGCGTGCCGACCAGTCGGCGAAGAGCAGCGCAAGTGCCGCCACCAGAGCGGCGACGACAAGGCCGTATGCCAGGCTGTCGGTCGCGGCGGTCGCCAGCGAGCCGACGAAGGCGAAGTGCCAGAAGTTCCAGACGTCGACATTGAGTGTGCGCGTCCAGCGCAGCAGCAGCAGCGCGACGTTGACGGCGATGCCGATTGGGATGACCCACAGGCCGACCGACGAGCCGAAGGCGATCGCCGCGGCCGACGGCCAACCCACATCGACGATGTCGCGCTGGATGCCGGTGTTGGTGACGATGGCCTTGGCCACGTCGCCGATGGAGCCCAGCATGAGCCCGAGCACGAGATTGATGCCGATGAAGGCGACGCCGATGGTGATGGCAGCGCGGAACGCGCGGCCCACCTTGGCCCCCAGCACGACGGCGATGATGAAAATGACGATGGGCAACAGCACCGTCGCCCCAAGCGTATCCACGGCCGACTTGAGGCCGGTCAAAAACGCATCCATTGTTTCTCCCCCCGAAACGGTTCCCGGCCCCGCCGCAGAACATTTGTGTTTCACAATGTACGAAAGTTAGCCGGATTCATGATCATGTCAATCAGGTTCGGGTTTCCGGGGCCGAGGCAACCGGGGAGCGCCATCGTTCCAGTCAATTCTGTTTGATCGTTCCGCCCCCTCGCCGACGTCTTGCCTTCATCGCCAAATCGGGCGATTGAAGGCTTGCGGACTGAGGAGAGGATTACTTGATGACGACTTCGCGCAAACTCTATTCGGCCGGCATGCTCGCCCTGCTCGCGGTCACGGTAGCCGCCTGCTCCACCAGCGGTCCCGGCGGCGGCCCCGGCCGTTCTTCGCCGACCGGCGTGGAAGGCGCCTGGCTCGATGCCAAGGGCACTGGCCTTTCGACGTTCCAGGCCGGCACATTCCAGACGGTCGCGACCGACACCGGACAGAAGCTGTCCGACGGCACCTACATCATGACCGGCGCAAATGCCGTGCAGATCAACGGCACCTCGCTGATTCGCCAGTCTCCGATCAGCTTCAACTGCCTGCTGATCTCGGCGAACCAGCTCAACTGCACGAGCTCTGCCGGCCAGCAGTTCACGCTGACCAGACGTACCGCCTGATCTCGACCCCGCTTTCAGCGGGCATTCCGCATCGACTTCGCACCGCTCGCGCGGGCAAGTGCCATCGACTTTGTGCCCGCTTGCGCGGGCACAGGCCTGTTGCGATAACCCTCCTGTCACGTACGGGAGGTTCCATGGCCGAGCATTTCGACGACCGCGAAGTCCGTGACCCCGAGGCGCGCGAGAGCGCGCTGTTCGCAGCCCTTCCACCCTTTCTTGCCAAGGCGGCCTCTGCGGCGCCCGGCCTGGCTCGCTGGCTCGAAGGCGTCGATCTCAATGCAGTGACGGAGCGGGATGCGCTGGCGCGCCTGCCCGTACTGCGCAAGCCCGAATTGATGGAACTCCAGGTGGCAAATCCGCCCTTCGGCGGCTTAGTGGACGTTGCCGCACTCAAGGGCAGCCGCATCTTCCAGTCGCCCGGGCCGCTCTGGGAACCGCAGGGCCTCGGCCCCGACCCATGGGCCTCGGCGCGCGCGTTCTTTGCCGCCGGCGCACGTCCCGGCGACGTCGTCCACAATGCCTTCGCCTATCACATGACCCCCGGCGGCTTCGTGCTCGACGAAGGAGCCCGCGCCCTCGGCTGCACCGTCTTCCCAGCCGGCACCGGCAATACCGACATGCAGGTGGAGGCCGCGGCCAGCCTGCGGCCCAACGTGTTCTGCGGCACCCCCGACTTCCTCAAGCTTATGCTCGAGCGCGCGAGCGAGGCCGGCAAGGACCTGTCGTCCTTCCGCATCGGCCTGGCTTCGGGCGGAGCACTGTTCCCCTCGCTCCGGGCGGAATACGCCGCGCGCGGCATCTCGGTGCTGCAGTGCTATGCCACCGCCGAGTTCGGCGTCATCGCCTACGAGAGTGCCGCCCCCGACGGCACGCCCAATCCCGGCCTGATCGTCAACGAGGACCTGATCGTCGAGATCGTGCGGCCCGGCACCGGCGATCCCGTGGCCGAAGGCGAGGTCGGGGAAGTGGTGGTCACCTGCTTCAATGCGGCCTATCCGCTCGTGCGCTTCGGCACCGGGGACCTGTCCGCCGTCTTGCCCGGAACCTCGCCCTGCGGCCGCACCAACCTGCGCATCAAGGGATGGATGGGCAGGGCCGACCAGCGCACCAAGGTCAAGGGCATGTTCGTCGACCCCAAGCAGATTGCCGAACTCGTTAGCCGGCATGCCGAGATCGGCAGGGCGCGGCTGGTGGTGAGCCGCAACGGCGACCGCGACGCCATGGCGCTACAGGTGGAACCGGCCGGCGACGAAGCTCCGGCTCCGGACCGGGTCGAGGCCACGCTGCGCGAAATCACCAAGCTGGGCGGCAAGGTCCAGGTCTTGCCGAAGGGCGCCTTGCCCAACGACGGAAAGGTCATCTCGGACGAGCGCGACTACTCGAAGTAAGCCGGCGCGGAGCATCCGATTCTCCTTGCATCCGCAAATTCCGGGTGTGAACATGGCTGCAAGGAATGTGTAACATTCCGGTCAAGCGAAGGCGTTAAATGCCTCGCGGGGGTCATTCGGGAGATTTCAGCATGAAGAAGTTTGCTGCCATTGCCGCATTGTCGGCCTCGGCACTGGGCTATTCAGCCCTGCCGTCGTTCGCCGACTACACATTGACCATTCTCCACATCAACGACTGGCACAGCCGTATCGAAAGCAACAACAAGTTCGAGTCCACCTGTTCGGCCGAAGAAGAGGGCAAGGGCGAGTGCATCGGCGGTGCGGCGCGCCTGGTGACGGCGATTGCCGACCAGCGCAAGAAGCTCGAAGGCCAGAACGTGCTGCTGCTCAACGGCGGCGACAATTTCCAGGGCTCGCTGTTCTACACCACCTACAAGGGTGCAGCCGAAGCCGAGTTCCTGAACCTGATGAAGTTCGACGCCATGACCGTCGGCAACCACGAGTTCGACGACGGCGAGGACGCCCTGGTGCCGTTCCTGGAGAAGATCCAGTTCCCGGTGCTGTCGGCCAACGTGCATCCGAACGCCCAGTCCAAGGTCGGCGACCGCATCAAGCCTTCGATCGTGGTCGAGGTCGGCGGCCAGAAGATCGGTATCGTCGGCGCGGTTACCAACGACACGCCCGAACTGGCGTCGCCCGGCCCGAACATCGCGATCGACGAGGACGTCAAGAACATCACCGCCGAGGTCGAGAGGCTGAAGGCAGAGGGTGTCAACAAGATCATCGCGCTCACCCATGTCGGCTATCCGCGCGACAAGGAAGCCATCGCCAGGATCCCGGGCGTCGACGTGGTGGTTGGCGGCCATTCGCACTCGCTGCTGTCGAACACCGACCCCAAGGCCGAAGGGCCCTATCCGACGATGATCGACAACCCCGAGGGCTACAAGGTGCCGGTGACGCAGGCTGCGTCCTACTCCAAGTATCTCGGCTCGTTCACCGTGACCTTCGACGACAACGGGGTGATCAAGGAAGCCAAGGGCGACCCGATCTTCCTCGACAACTCGGTCAAGCCAGACGAGGCGGTGCTCGCACGCGTCAAGGAACTCGGCGGACCGATCGAGGAACTCAAGGGCAAGGAGGTCTCCGAGACGACCGCTCCGATCGACGGCAGCCGCGAAACCTGCCGAGCCAAGGAATGCGAGATGGGCAACCTGATCGCCGACGCGATGCTCGACCGCACCAAGGACCAGGGCGTCACCATCGCCATCCAGAACGGCGGCGGCATCCGCGCCTCCATCGACGGGGGCGTGGTCACCATGGGCGAGGTGCTGACCGTTCTGCCCTTCCAGAATACGCTCGCCACCTTCCAGCTCACGGGCGCCGACCTGCGCACCTCGATCGAAGGCGGCCTCTCCGAAATCGAGGAAGGCAAGGGCAAATTCCCGCAGGTCGCGGGCCTGAAATACTCCTTCGACAAGTCGGTCGCGCCGAACGGCGGACGCCTGAAGTCGATCGAGGTGATGGAAGGCGGCGCGTGGGTTCCGCTCGACGACGCCAAGACCTACCTCGTCGCCACCAACAACTTCGTGCGCGGCGGCGGCGACGGCTACAAGCTCTTCGCCGAGAAGGCCACGAATGCCTATGACTTCGGCCCGAGCCTCGAACAGGTCGTGGCCGACTACATGGCCAAGAACCGTCCGGTCACGCCGAAGCTCGACGGCCGCATCACCGAGATCGCGGCAACGATGGCCGCAGCCCCTACGGCGGAAGCGGCGCCCGCCGCTGCTGAGGCGCCGGCCGCGGCCAAGCCTGCCGAAACCGCATCGGCCGCCCAGCAGGCCGCGCCGGCTGCTGCAGGCGGTGCCCAGCAGCACACCATCGCTGCCGGCGACACCTTCTGGGATCTCGCCCAGAAATATTACAGCGACCCGATGAAGTGGAAGGCGATCGCCGACACCAACCCGTCGGCCAAGGCAAGGGCACTGCACATCGGCAGCACGCTGGAAATCCCGGCGGCCAACTGATAGGTCGGACCCGACCTGACAAGCCCGCCCGGCACGCCGGGCGGGTTTTGCATTTGCGGGTGCGGCCAGAGGCGACATTGAATGGCCGCCAGCAACGACTAGGTATCCCGCCTAACGGAGACACCGAATGGACATGACGACGACCATCGACGAAAAATCGGCCAAGGCGCTGGGCCCGCTTCCGGGCGGCCATCCTTCCGTGCGCAAGGGCAAGGTCGGCGTCCTTCTCATCAATCTCGGCACCCCGGACGGCACCGACTCCAAGTCGATGTGGCGCTACCTGCGCGAATTCCTCTCCGACCCGCGCGTCATCGAGATGCCCAAGGTGCTCTGGTACCCGATCCTCTACGGCATCGTGCTCAACACCAGGCCGAAGAAGTCGGGCGAGAACTACAAGAAGATCTGGAACACGGAACTCGACGAGTCGCCTCTGCGCACCTACACCCGCGCCCAGAGCGAAAAGCTCTCCGCCGCACTGGTCGACCTGCCGGACGTCGTGGTCGACTGGGGCATGCGCTACGGCACTCCCTCGACCGCGAGCGCGGTCGAGAAGCTGATCGCCCAGGGCTGCGACCGCATCGTCATGTTCCCGCTCTATCCACAGTTCTCAGCAACCACCACTGCGACGGCCAGCGACCAGCTCTTCCGCGCGCTGATGAAGATCCGCGCCATGCCTTCGATCCGCACGGTGCCTGCCTACTATGACGAGCCGGTCTACATCGAGGCGCTGGCACGCTCCATCGAGCAGCAACTGTCCAAGCTCGACTTCGAGCCTGAGGTCGTGCTCGCCTCCTACCACGGCATCCCCAAGCCCTATTTCGAAAGGGGCGACCCCTATCACTGCCATTGCGTGAAGACGACGCGGCTCCTGCGCGAGCGGCTCGGGTGGAGCGACGACAAGCTGATCACCACCTTCCAGTCGCGCTTCGGCGCACAGGAATGGCTGCAGCCCTACACCGACAAGACCGTGGAGCGGCTGGCCAAGGAAGGCGTGAAGTCGATCGCGATCGTCAATCCCGGCTTCTCCTCCGATTGCATCGAGACGCTCGAGGAGATCGCCGGAGAGAATGCCGAGATATTCCACCACGCCGGCGGCAAGAACTTCTTCCATATCCCGTGCCTGAACGACAGCCCGGAAGGCATGGCGGTCATCGAGACGATCGTCAGGCGCGAACTGATGGGCTGGGTCTGAGCCCGGCCTTGCCCTATCGGCCAAGATTCCCCGGCCCACCGATTGTAACGGTGCGGAAAGCTCCTTAAGTCATTCATCGGCATGCGCTGCGGCATCGTGAATCGCAGCGATCAACGGTCGGGGAGCGCCGAATGGACTTCAATGGTTTCGACATCGTCATTCCGGTTCTCGTCGTCCTGGTGCTCTTGCTGCTGTTCGCAGGCATCAAGACCATTCCGCAGGGCTACAACTACACGGTCGAGCGCTTCGGCCGATACACCCGCACTCTGACGCCGGGCCTCAACCTGATCATCCCGTTCATCGACCGCATCGGCGCCAAGATGAACATGATGGAGCAGGTGCTCGACGTGCCGACGCAGGAGATCATCACCAAGGACAACGCGATGGTCGCCGTCGACGGCGTCGCCTTCTACCAGGTGCTGAACGCGCCGCAGGCCGCCTATCAGGTCGCCGGCCTGCAGAACGCCATCCTCAACCTGACCATGACCAACATCCGCACCGTGATGGGTTCGATGGATCTCGACGAGCTTCTGTCGAACCGCGACGCCATCAACGAGCGCCTGCTGCGCGTCGTCGACGAAGCGGCCCACCCCTGGGGCATCAAGATCACCCGCGTCGAGATCAAGGACATCAATCCGCCGGCGAACCTCATCGAATCGATGGGTCGCCAGATGATGGCGGAACGCAACAAGCGTGCTCAGATCCTCGAAGCCGAGGGCATGAAACAGGCGCAGGTGCTGGAAGCAGAAGGCCGCAAGGAAGCTGCCTTCCGCGACGCCGAGGCGCGCGAACGCTCCGCCGAGGCCGAGGCACGCGCCACCCAGGTGGTGTCGGACGCCATCGCCAAGGGCGACGTCCAAGCGATTAACTACTTCGTCGCGCTGAAATACACCGAGGCGCTTGCCAAGGTCGGCACGGCCAACAACAGCAAGCTCGTCCTGATGCCGATGGAGGCGTCGTCGCTGATCGGCACGCTCGGCGGCATCGGCGAGATCGCCAAGGAAGTGTTCCGTGACGGCGGCACATCAGGCGGCCAGCGCCCGGCGTCCAGGACGCCGAGGATCCCGCCGGAGCAGAACTGACGGGAGGCAGGCATGCTGTCGGGTATCTTTGCGGAACTCGGGCCCTGGAACTGGTTGGTGCTGGGCTTCGTGCTGCTCGCGCTCGAGATAGTGCTGCCGGGCTTCTTCCTGCTGTGGATAGGGATCGCCGCCTTGCTGACCGGCGCGATGTCGCTGCAATTGTGGGACTGGGCGGCCTGGACCTGGCATGTGCAGGTGCTGGTGTTCCTCGCCCTGTCGCTGGTCGCGGCCTATGCCGGCAAGAAGATGATCGGCAGCGAAGTCGAGCAGAGCGACCAGCCCCTCCTCAACCGGCGCGGCGCGCAGATGATCGGCCGCACCGCAACGCTGACCGAACCGATCACCGAGGGTCGCGGACGCATCAGGCTCGGCGACACGACATGGCGGGTATCCGGACCCGATCTGCCTGTCGGCACGCAGGTGCGTGTCACCGCCGCCGGTGACGCCGATCTCGAACTGGTCGTGGAAGCCGTGTGAGGTCGGCCGGCCTGGCGCGGCTCAGGCCGCGCCGATCCTGAGCAGGTCGTGGAAGTGCACGAGGCCGACCGGACGGTCGCCTTCGACCACTGGAATCGCGCTGATGTTGTGATCGTTGAGCAAGGCGATCGCGGCTCCCGCGAGCATCTGGCGCGGAACCGTCTTGGGCCGCGTGGTCATGATGTCTTCGACATTGGTCTCGGCAAGATTGCGGTCGAGATTGCGCGCCAGATCGCCGTCTGTGAGGATGCCGGCAAGCCTGCCATCCTCGTCGATGACACAGACACAGCCGAAGCGCTTCTTGGACAACACCCTGACCGCTTCCGGCATCTTGGTGCCGATCGTCACAACGGGCATTTCGTCACCCGTGTGCATCAGGTCTCCGACAGGCATTAGGCTCGCGCCCAACTGGCCGCCGGGGTGGAAAGTGCGGAAGTGGTCCGCGGTGAAGCCCCGTGCCTCGAGCAACGCCACTGCCAGCGCATCGCCGATGGCCAGTTGCAGCAGCGTCGACGTCGTCGGTGCGAGGCCATGTGGGCAGGCCTCGGGGCACCGCGGCAACAGGAGCGCCACATCCGACTGCCTGGCAAGCGCCGAGGTCTCGCCGGCGGTGATCGCGATCAGCGGGATCGAGAAGCGGCGGGAATAGCCGACGATGCCCTTGAGTTCGGCGGTTTCGCCGGACCAGGAGATGGCGACGATGGCATCGTCCTTGGTGATCATGCCGAGATCGCCATGGATCGCTTCGGCGGGATGGACGAAATAGGCAGGCGTCCCGGTCGAGGCCAGGGTGGCGGCGATCTTCTTGCCGATATGGCCGCTCTTGCCGACGCCGGTGATGATCGCCCGGCCGTTCAGCCGCGCAAGCACGGAGACGGCTTCGGCGAAGGGTTCGGCAAGCGGTCCTTCGAGGGCGGCCGTAAGCGCGGCGATGCCCGCCTGTTCGGTGGTCACCGTGCGCAGCGCCGAGGCGATCGACTGTTCCCGATTGGGCGCTTTTTTCAGAGTTCCAGCATGCATGGCGATGCGTTAGCGCTTAGTGCGCCGCCTGTCCATACTATCGGTGCTACGACGGGTGGTGCCGCATCCGCTCGAAACGCTCCGTTAACCATGCGCATTTACGAGTTGGAAAGCGGGGCGCCCACGCGCCGGCGAAGCAGTGGTGATGATGGCACGGGTCCGGCCGGAGCAAAAGAGACACCTGAACGGTGCGCGAATCTGCGTCTTGCTGGCAACGGCGAGTGCGGCGGCCCTCAGCTACGCCATTCCCCTGCAGGCCCAGGAAGCGGGCCTGCGCGGTGCCGTAAGCGAGACGGCAGCGAGGGACGCGCTGCTCTGGCGCAAGCGGCCCGCCGTCCAGCCCGCGGCAGATGCTCAGGCGCAAGCGCCAGCCTATCAGCCGGCCAGCCCAGGCGCGGTTCCCGACCAGCCGGCCACCACGACAGAGGACATATTCAGCGAGCCGCCCAACGCCGACGCCGCCTCCAACTATATGCGGCCGCCGACCACGGCCCGACAACGCGCCGAAGACGAGCGCCGGCGGAGGGCTGCGCTGGCCACAGGCGCGTCCCCATCACCCGCTCCCGCAGCGCCCGCCGAGGACCAACCGGCCGCCGCCGTCCGGCAGCCGACCGTCGACGCGGGCTACCCGCTGGAGAACGGGCCGGAGGCTGTGCGCAAGGCTGCCATCGAAAGCCGGTATGTCCCGCGCGATGACAGCCCCTTCGCGCCGGTCGGCATCCGAGTCGGGAGCTTCGTGCTCAGGCCGAGCCTCGAACAGGGGCTGACGGCCACGTCCAACGCCGACTCGACCCCCGAGGGCGGATCCGCAGTCCTGTCGGAAACCGCCCTGCGCCTGAACGCCGTATCCGACTGGGAGCGCCATTCCGCAACCGTCGACGCCTACGGCCTGTTCCGGGACTCGGTTTCCGGCGAGGAGTTCGACGACGCGGCGGCAGGCATCAACGGCCGGCTGGAGCTCGACCTGGCGAACCAGATGCGTGCGATCGCAAGGCTCGGCTACAATGTCAGGCCCGAATCCGCCTATTCCCCGGTTGTCACCGAAGAGACGACCTCGGAACCCCTGCTCCATACCTTCGACGGCGGCCTCGAACTGGAGAAGGACATCGGCAAGGTGCGGCTCGGCGTGGCTGGCGACGTCGTGCGCGAGGTTTTCGGCGAGGCCGACCTTGTCGGCGGCGGCACGCTCTCGCAGGACGACAGGAACCAGACGCTCTATTCCGGGCGCCTGCGCACAGGCTACGAGATATCCCCGGCGCTCACCCCCTTCGGTGAGATAGAGTACGGACGCCGCGTCTACGACCTCAGGTTCGACACCGCCGGCTTCCAACGCTCCGCCAACTTGATCGGTGCCCGCGCCGGCCTCGAAATCGACATGGGCGAGAAGTTCGGCGGCGAGATTTCCGCCGGCTGGATTTCGGAAGACCTCGACGATGATCGCTTGCAGACCATCTCCGCCCCGTCAGTGGCGGCGGACCTGCGCTGGTCGCCGATGCGCGGCACCATCGTCGGCCTAAACGCGGCTACGGTCATCGAAGGCTCCACCACGCCAGGCGAAAGCGGCTCGGTCCTCTATCTCGGCCGCCTCAGCGTCGAGCGCCAGTTGCGCTCCAACCTGACCGGGCTGGCCGCCGTCGGCGCAGGCTGGCGCGACTACGCAGGCACCGACGAGCACGAACTTGCGCTGAGCGCCGAAGCCGAGCTGACCTGGTGGATCAACCGCTACGCCGGCCTGGTCGGCCGCGTTCGCCATGAAAACCTCGACAGCAGCCTGCCCGACCGCGACAGCGAGACCAACAGCGTGTTTCTCGGCCTCAGGTTCCAGCGCTAGATCCGTTGCCGGAGGCGATCCGTTTCAGAACATCTTCCCCCGCCCCGGCATAAGTCTCGCTCATGATGAGGTCGGCGAGCGGCAGCCGGTTGCCCCAGCCGTTCCTTTCGAGGTCGGGGCGTGCTGCGAACTGCGACACATGGCCGACGCAGAGATAGGCGACGGGCACCACCTCCTCCGGAATTCCCAATAGGTGCTTCAGCGCGTCGCGGTCGATGATGCTGACCCAGCCGACGCCAATCCCCTCCGCGCGGGCGGCGAGCCAGAAGTTCTGGACTGCACAGACGGTGCTGTAGAGGTCCATCTCGGGATTGTGCCAGCGCCCCAGCGGAGAGTTCTGCGACCGGCTGCGGTCGCAGGTGACGACGATGTTGAGTGGGGTCTCGCAGATGCCTTCGAGCTTGAGCTTGCGGTAGAGGTCCCGACGCTCGGCCGCGATGTGCGGCAATTCCTCCTGCCGCGCGGCGAGGAAAAGGTCGCGGATCCGTTCGCGGCGCGCGGGATCGCGGATCACGATGAAGTTCCAGGGCTGCATGAAGCCGACGGACGGCGCGTGGTGGGCGGCCTGCAACAGCCGCGCCAGCAGCGCGTCGTCAACGGGGTCGGGCAGGAAATGGCTGCGCACGTCACGCCGCGTGAAGATGGCGCGGTAGACGGCGGATTGCGCCTCGGCATCGAAACAGTGCGACAGGTCAGACGTATAGGCACTCGGCATCGCAATTCCCCTTGCGATCGAAACGCGTCCGTCCGCCTGACCATGCGGTGGACTATCTCTGCCGGGCCGGTCTTCTGGCTCGAGTTCTTCCCTTCCCGGCGCCTTCCCGTCCCCTCGGACAGTGGCTTGTTGCCGGTCAGGTCCCTCTTACAGCGTTGGGCACGCCACGGAATTGCACCGTGTTCCCGATTCTCCCGCATCCCTGCGGGCACCTGGCAGCATGTCTTCTACTAGGCGTCAGCGCGCCGCGCCATTCCCCCGGGCGTCCCTGGGTGGCGCTTGCGCGACATTCGCCGGGCCTCAGCGGCCCGGCTTCATCTCGTCGAGAAGCCCTTCGATCACCTCGGCCATGCGGCCGCTGATGTCGGATCGCGAGAGGGCAAAGGCGACGTTGGCCTCGATGAAGCCTTCGGGCGAACCGCAGTCGAAGGTCCGACCCTGATAGTGATAGCCGTAGAACGGCTGCCGCTTTTCGAGCTTCAGCATCGCGTCGGTGAGCTGGATCTCGTCGCCGGCGCCGCGCTCCTGGTCCGCCAGGATGCCGAAGATCTCCGGCTGCAGGATATAGCGACCGTTGATGAACAGGTTGGACGGTGCCGTCCCCTGCTTCGGCTTCTCGACCATGCCTTCGATCTCGAAGCCGGTGTGGACCGACTTGCCCTTGCCGACGATGCCGTATTTGTGCGTCTCGGCCGGGTCGCATTCCTGCACGGCGATGATGTTGTTGCCGGTTTCGGCATAGAGCTCGACCATCTCGCGCATGCAGCTCTTTTCCGACTGCATGATCATGTCCGGCAGGAGCAGGGCGAATGGCTCGTCACCGACCAGTTCGCGCGCGCACCACACCGCATGGCCGAGCCCGAGCGGCACCTGCTGGCGCGTGAACGAGGTCTGCCCCGGAGCCGGCTGCAACCGCTGCAGGCGCTCGAGCTGGTCGCCCTTCCCGCGCTGGGCGAGCGTGTCGTAGAGCTCGAACTGGACGTCGAAATGGTCTTCGATGACCGCCTTGTTGCGGCCCGTGACGAAGATGAAGTGCTCGATCCCCGCCTCGCGCGCCTCATCGACCACGTACTGGATCACTGGCCGGTCGACGACGGTCAGCATCTCCTTCGGGATCGACTTGGTAGCCGGCAGGAAGCGGGTGCCCAGGCCTGCGACAGGAAATACTGCCTTGCGAACTCTTTTCATTGGTCGTCCGATAATTCCGTAAATCGGGCGGACATTCTCATGCCCGAATTGATGAATACTGAATGCGTTCATAGTCGGGGACAGCAGGCAAGATCAATCATCACGCGATCTTGATCGCCTCCCCGGGTCAGGACACAATCGGTTGGGCGGCTTTTCGTTCCTATGGGGGCCTATGGTAAACTGATTGATAACCGGCATCGGCGATGAATCGACTTTCCGATCTCTCCAAGGAGGAAAGAATGCTCCTTCGCAAATCCGCCAAAGGCCTGGCAGGCATCGCCGCAATCGCCGGCCTTTCACTTGCGCTCCTGTTGCCGGCCGGCCCCGCCGCCGCCGAAGCAGGCTTCGAGCGCTGGGTGGCCAGCTTCCGCTCTGTGGCTGCCGAAAACGGCATTTCCGGCAAGACCTACGACCGTGCGTTCCGGGGGGTGACCTCGGCCGATCCGGAGGTGCTCGAAAAGGCCCGCTTCCAGCCCGAGTTCACGGCCCCCGTCTGGGATTACTTCGACAACCGCGTCCATGACCAGTCGATTGCTGTCGGTCGCGAGATGGCACGCAAGTACAAGCCCTGGCTCGACCGCATCGAGGCCTCCTACGGCGTCGACCGCTACGTGCTGCTTGCGATCTGGTCAATGGAATCGAACTACGGCGAGATTCTCAAGAACGACAAGGTGATGCGCAACGTGGTGCGCTCGCTGGCAACGCTCGCCTATGGCGACCAGCGCCGCGCCAAATATGCCCGCACTCAGTTGATCGCCGCGCTCAAGATCCTGCAGCGCGGCGACATCGACGAGAGCCACCTGATGGGCTCGTGGGCCGGCGCAATGGGCCACACCCAGTTCATCCCGACCAGCTACCAGGCCTATGCGGTCGACGCCGACGGCAACGGCAAGCGCGACATCTGGAACTCCGTGCCCGACGCGCTGGCCACCGCTGCCAACCTTTTGAAGAAGAACGGCTGGCAGGCAGGCAAGACCTGGGGCTACGAGGTCGTGCTGCCCGAGGGCCGCAAGTTTCCCTCAGGTTCCATGACGCTGGACAAGTGGGCCTCGCTCGGCGTCGAGCGCGCCAACGGCAAGGCGTTCCGGCGTGGCTCGGACGTCGCGACCCTGAAGGTACCGGACGGCCGTGGCGGCCCCGCCTTCCTGATGACCAAGAACTTCCAGGTGCTCAAGCGCTACAACAACGCCGACAAATACGCGCTCGCCGTCGGCCTGCTTGCCGACGAGATCGCCGGCTACGGCGGCCTGGTCCAGGACTGGAAGCGCCCGTTCACCAAGCTGACCTTCGAGCAGAAGCAGGAGCTGCAGCAGCGGCTGTCGGCGCACGGCTATTACGACGGCAAGGCGGACGGCAAGATCGGCGAAGGCTCGCGCTCGGCGATCAAGGCCTTCCAGGCCCGCGCAGGCTTGACGCAGGACGGCCATCCGAGCATGGAAGTGCTCAAGTGGCTGAGGCAGCAATAGCCATCGGAGGTTGCATTTGGCATCGTCGCGTCGTCCGAACAGCACTGTGCGCATGACGATGCTGCTGCTCGCGGTGGCGGTCGGCACGACCGCCATTGCCACCACCATGCCCTCCCCGGCGCTGGCCCAGGAGGGCATCCTGCGGCGCTGGTCGCTGCGCGACCTGTTCATTCCTCGCCGCGAACCCCGCGTCGACCCTTACATCTATGAGCAACCGCGCGCCCAGCCGCGCAAGCTGCGCAGGGCGCCGACGAAACCGAAGTCGGCCCTTGGCGCGGTGAGTCGGCCTGCCGAGCCTGCCGTTCCGGTGGTGGAAAAACTGCCCGACGCGCGGGTGGTTCTGGTCATCGGCGACTTTCTCGGCGCTGGCATCGCCGAGGGGCTGACGACAGTGTTCGCCGAGAACGCAAAGATCCGGGTTGTCGACAAGACGAGCGGATCGTCCGGCTTCGTGCGCGACGACTACTACAACTGGCCCGAGCAGGCCAAGGTGCTTATCGAGCAGGAAAAACCGGCCGTCGTCGTGGTGATGATGGGCTCCAACGACCGCCAGCAGATGCGCGTCGGCGACAATCGCGAACCCCCGATGAGCCCGGCCTGGATCAAGGAATATACGGCCCGCACCGAGACGATGGCGAAGGCGCTGTCCGAGACCAAGGTGCCGTTCATCTGGGTGGGCATGCCGGCGTTCAAGTCGGCGAAGGCGACCACCGACATGCTGGCCTTCAACGACATCTACCGCGCAGCCACGGAAAACGCGAAGAGCGAGTTCGTCGATGTCTGGGACGGGTTCGTCGACGAGAGCGGCGTGTTCGTCACCAGCGGCCCCGACGTCAGCGGCCAGCCGGTGCGCCTGCGTTCCGACGACGGCATCAACGTCACCAAGGCGGGCAAGCGCAAGCTCGCCTTCTACGCGGAAAAGCCGCTGAACAAGATCCTGGGAATCACCCCGCAGGGGACGGAAGTGGCCGTGCCCGCGAGCCTGCCGCAGGCCACGCCGGGTGAACTCAGCGTCCCGGGCAACATCGACCGCACGGTGCCCGTGTCCCTGTCGGACCCTGAACTCGACGGCGGGACCGAACTGATGGGAGGCAACGTTGCCGCCAAGGGCGATCCGAACACGCCGGGCGAGAAGCTGACCGTGCAGGGCATAGCGCCTGTCGCCCCGCCCGGACGTGCCGACGACTTCTCCTGGCCGCCCAAGCCGCTGCCTGCGGCCCCCGCGCCGGAGACGACCACGGCGATCAAGCAGTAATCCGGCCACCCCCCAAACGAAGAAAGGCGCCTCGCGGCGCCTTTCTTGATTGCAGTTGCTCGTCTCAGCGCGGCAGGACGCTCGTTCCCATCAGCGCCTCGTCGATCGAGCGCGCGGCCTGCCGGCCTTCGCGTATGGCCCAGACCACGAGCGACTGGCCGCGGCGGATGTCGCCGGCGGCGTAGAGCCTGTCGATGTTGGTCTTGTAGTCGGTTTCGTTGGCGGCGACGTTGCTGGAGCGGCGGTTGTCGGTCGATATCTCGAGCTTGCCTTCGAGTTCCTTCGCCACGCCGCCGGCGATCGGCCCGGCGAAGCCGATGGCGATGAAGGCGAGGTCGGCGCGGATGACGAAATCCGTGCCGGGGATCGGCTTGCGCTTCTCGTCCACCTCGCAGCACTTAACGCCGGTCAGCTGACCTTCCTCGCCGATGAACTCGAGCGTCGCCACCTGGAACTCGCGCTGCGCGCCTTCGGCCTGCGACGACGAGGTGCGCATCTTGGTAGCCCAGTAAGGCCAGACCGCGAGCTTGTTCTCCTTCTCCGGCGGCTGCGGGCGGATGTCGAGCTGGGTGACGCGCACGGCACCCTGACGGAACGCCGTGCCGACGCAGTCCGACGCCGTGTCGCCGCCGCCGACGACCACCACGTGTTTGCCGCCCGCGAGGATCGGCTCCGACGGCCAGGCGACCGACTGGATGTCCTCGCCACCGATGCGCTTGTTCTGCTGGACCAGATAGGGCATAGCGTCGAGCACGCCTTCCAGGTCGCTGCCGGGAATGCCGGCGGGACGCGGCGTCTCGGAGCCGCCGCAGTAGAGGACCGCGTCGAACTCTGCGAGCAGTTCCTCGACTTTCTTGTCGACGCCGACATTGACGCCGCAATGGAAGGTGACGCCCTCGCCCGTCATCTGCTCGATGCGCCGGTCGATATAGTGCTTCTCCATCTTGAAGTCCGGGATGCCGAAGCGCAGCAGGCCGCCGGGGCGGCTCTCGCGCTCGTAGACATGGACCTCATGGCCGGCGCGGCCGAGCTGCTGGGCAGCCGCCATGCCAGCTGGGCCGGAGCCGATGACGGCAACCTTCTTGCCGGTCTTCTTCTCCGGCGGATATGGCCGGATGTAGCCGGTCTCGTAGGCCTTGTCGGCGATCGCCTGCTCGACCGTCTTGATCGCAACCGGAATGTCCTCGAGGTTCAGCGTGCAGGCTTCCTCGCAGGGCGCGGGGCAGATGCGGCCGGTGAACTCGGGGAAGTTGTTGGTCGAGTGCAGGTTGCGGATCGCGTTGTCCCAGTCGCCGTTGTAGACCAGATCGTTCCAATCGGGGATCTGGTTGTGGACCGGGCAGCCCGTCGGGCCGTGGCAGAACGGGATGCCGCAATCCATGCAGCGCGCCGCCTGCTTCTCCACTTCCTTGTCCGACATCGGCAGCGTGAACTCGCGGAAATGCCGGATGCGATCGGAAGCCGGCTGGTACTTGTGCACCTGCCGGTCGATCTCGAGAAAACCTGTAACCTTACCCACAGTCTCTACCTCATATCAGCGGGGCGGTCGGCCCCCAGTACCAGTAGGCGGCGCCCAGCACCAACCCCAGTACGATAAACTCAAATCGGATTTCGCCGTTCACGAACCAGATGGCGGCCGGCACGGCCGCCATGATCGCGAGCGAAATCACCCGATGAAAAATGGCGGCCGCTCGCCTCACTCGGCAGCGACTCCCATCCTCATGCGCTCCATCTCGATCAGCGCACGGCGGTACTCCACCGGCATGACCTTGCGGAATTTGGGTCGGTAGCTCGCCCAGTCGTCCAGGATCTGCTTGGCGCGGGTCGAACCGGTGTAGTGCATGTGGTTCGAGATCAGCTGCACCAGGCGCTCCTCGTCGTGGCGGGTCATGTCGCCCGACACGTCGACGCGGCCCTTGTGGGCGATGTCGCCGCCGTGGTGGTGCAGCTTCTCCAGCATGTCGTCCTCTTCGGGGACCGGCTCGAGCTCGACCATCGCCATGTTGCAGCGTTCGGCGAAATCGCCTTCCTCGTCGAGCACGTAGGCGACGCCGCCCGACATGCCCGCCGCGAAGTTGCGGCCGGTCTTGCCGATGACCACCACCACGCCGCCCGTCATGTACTCGCAGCCGTGGTCGCCCACGCCTTCGACGACGGTAACGGCGCCCGAGTTGCGGACGGCGAAGCGTTCTCCGGCCACGCCGCGGAAGTAGCACTCACCCTCGATGGCGCCGTAGAGCACGGTGTTGCCGACGATGATCGACTCCTCGGCGACGATCTTGGCGTCTTCGGGCGGGCGGATGACGATGCGGCCGCCCGACAGGCCCTTGCCGACATAATCGTTGCCGTCGCCGACGAGTTCGAACGATACGCCGCGCGTAAGGAAGGCGCCGAAGGACTGGCCGGCGGTGCCGGTCAGCTTCACCGAGATGGTGTCTTCGCGCAGACCCTTGTGCTTGAAGCGCTTGGCGACTTCGCCCGACAGCATCGCACCGGCGGAGCGGTCGACGTTGCGGATGGTCGCCTCGATCTTCACCGGCTGGCGAGCTTCGAGCGCGGGCTTGGCTTCCGCGATCAGCTTGCGGTCGAGCACGTCGTCGATCGGGTGCTTCTGGCGCTCGGTCCAGTGTGTCGCAGAAGCAGGCGCATCCGGCTTGTAGAACACCTTGGAGAAGTCCAGTCCGCGCGACTTCCAGTGGTTGATCAGCTCGCGCTTCTCAAGCAGGTCGCTGTTGCCGATGATCTGGTCGAGATGGGTGTAGCCCATCTTGGCCAAGAGCTCGCGCACCTCTTCGGCCACGTAGAAGAAGTAGTTGATGACGTTCTCGGGCGTGCCCTTGAAGCGCTTGCGGAGCACCGGATCCTGGGTGGCGACGCCAACCGGGCAGGTATTGAGGTGGCACTTGCGCATCATGATGCAGCCCGCCGCGATCAGCGGCGCGGTCGAGAAGCCGAACTCGTCGGCGCCCAGCAGCGCGCCGATGACGACGTCGCGGCCTGTGCGCAGGCCGCCGTCGACCTGGAGTGCGACACGCGAACGCAGGCCGTTCAGGACCAGCGTCTGGTGCGTTTCGGCAAGGCCCATCTCCCATGGACTGCCGGCATGCTTGAGCGAGGTGAGCGGCGAAGCGCCCGTGCCGCCGTCGTAGCCGGAGATGGTGATGTGGTCGGCGCGCGCCTTGGCGACGCCGGCCGCAACCGTGCCCACGCCCACTTCCGACACCAGCTTGACCGATACGTCGGCCGCCGGGTTGACGTTCTTCAGGTCGTAGATCAGCTGCGCCAGATCTTCGATCGAGTAGATGTCGTGGTGCGGCGGCGGCGAGATCAGGCCCACCCCTTGCGTCGAGTGGCGGGTCTTGGCGATCGTTGCGTCGACCTTGTGTCCGGGCAGCTGGCCGCCCTCGCCGGGCTTTGCACCCTGCGCCACCTTGATCTGCATCATGTCGGAGTTGACGAGATACTCCGTCGTCACGCCGAAGCGGCCCGAGGCCACCTGCTTGATCGCCGAGCGCTCCGGGTTCACCGAACCGTCGGGCAGCGGCAGGTAGCGGTCCGGCTCCTCGCCGCCCTCGCCCGTGTTCGACTTGCCGCCGATCTTGTTCATGGCGATGGCGAGCGTGGTGTGGGCCTCGCGGCTGATCGAGCCGAAGGACATCGCACCGGTCGAGAAGCGCTTGACGATCTCGGCAGCCGGCATCACGTCGTCGATCGAAACCGGCTTGCGACCGCTCTCTTCCGCCGACTTGATATGGAACATGCCGCGGATCTGCTGGGCACGTGCCGTTTCGCTGTCGATCTGGGCCGAGAATTCCTTGAAGGTCGACCACGAGCCCTGGCGCACGGCATGCTGCAGCGAGGCCACCGCATCCGGCGTCCACATGTGGGCTTCGCCGCGAATGCGGTACATATACTCGCCGCCGACGTCTAGCGCGTTGCGCAGCACCGGATCGGCGCCGAAGGCCGAGCCATGGCGGCTGACCGTCTCGGCCGAGATTTCATCCAGGCCGACGCCCTCGATGTTGGTAGCGGTGCCGGTGAAGTACTGCTCGACGAAATCGGTCTTCAGGCCGATCGCATCGAAGATCTGTGCGCCGCAATAGGACTGGTAGGTCGAGATGCCCATCTTGGACATGACCTTGAGGATGCCCTTGCCGATCGACTTGATGTAGCGCGAGACGACCTCGTAGGCGTCGACTTCCTCGGGCAGTTCGCCACGCTTGTGCATGTCGAGCAGCGTGTCGAAGGCGAGATAGGGGTTGATCGCCTCCGCGCCGTAGCCGGCGAGGCAGCAGAAGTGGTGAACTTCACGCGGCTCACCCGATTCCACGACGAGACCGACCGCCGTGCGCAGGCCCTTTCGGACGAGGTGATGGTGCACGGCCGCCGTCGCCAGGAGCGACGGGATGGCGATCCGGTCCGGCCCTAGCTGGCGGTCGGACAGGATGATGATGTTGTAGCGGCCGGCGACGGCCGCCTCGGCGCGTTCGCACAGACGCTCGATGGCACCCTGCATGCCGGCGGCACCCTCGGTGGCCGCATAGGTGACGTCGATCGTCTTGGTGTCGAAGCTCTCCTCGGTGTGGCCGATGGAGCGGATCTTCTCCAGGTCGGCATTGGTGAGGATCGGCTGGCGCACTTCGAGGCGCTTGCGGCGCGAGGTGCCGACGAGGTCGAGGATGTTCGGACGCGGGCCGATGAACGACACCAGGCTCATCACCAGTTCCTCGCGGATCGGGTCGATCGGCGGATTGGTGACCTGGGCGAAATTCTGCTTGAAGTAGGTGTAGAGCAGTTTCGACTTGTCCGACATCGCCGAGATCGGCGTGTCGGTGCCCATTGAGCCGACGGCTTCCTGGCCCGTGGTCGCCATCGGCGACATGAGCAGCTTGGTGTCTTCCTGCGTGTAGCCGAAGGCCTGCTGGCGATCGAGCAGGGAGACGTCCTTGCGCAGCGCGCGCGGCTCGACCGGCTTCAGTTCCTCCAGGATCAGCTGGGTGTTGGCCAGCCACTTCTTGTAGGGATGCTTGTTGGCGATCTCGGACTTGATCTCCTCGTCCGAGATGATGCGGCCCTTGACCAGGTCGATGAGCAGCATCTTGCCCGGCTGCAGGCGCCACTTCTTGACGATGCTCTTCTCGTCGACCGGCAGCACGCCGGCTTCCGAGGCCAGGATCACGCGGTCGTCGTCGGTGACGATGTAGCGGGCCGGACGCAGGCCGTTGCGGTCGAGCGTGGCGCCGATCTGGCGGCCGTCGGTGAAGCACACCGCCGCCGGACCGTCCCACGGCTCCATCAGGGCCGCGTGGTACTCGTAGAAGGCCTTGCGGTCGTCATCCATGAGCTTGTTGCCGGCCCAGGCTTCCGGGATCAGCATCATCATGGCGTGCGCCAGCTTGTAGCCGCCCTGGAACAGGAACTCGAGCGCGTTGTCGAAACACGCCGTGTCCGACTGGCCCTCGTAGGAAATCGGCCAGAGCTTGGAGATGTTGTTGCCGAACAGCTCGGAGTCGACCGACGCCTGGCGCGCCGCCATCCAGTTGTTGTTGCCGCGCACGGTGTTGATCTCGCCGTTGTGGGCGACCATGCGATACGGATGTGCGAGCTTCCACGACGGGAAGGTGTTGGTGGAGAAGCGCTGGTGGACGAGGATCAGCGCCGTCTCGAAGCGCGGATCGCTGAGGTCCTTGTAGTAGGCGCCGACCTGGTTGGCCAGGAACATGCCCTTGTAGACGACAGTGCGCGCCGACAGCGACACGCAATAGGCGCCGATGTCCTTGTTGTTGTTCTCGGCGTAGATGCGGCCGGAGATGACCTTGCGCAGCAGATAGAGTCGGGCCTCGTACTCCTCGTCGTCCTCGATGTCGGGCGTGCGGCCGATGAACACCTGGCGGTGATGCGGCTCGGCGGCGGCGATCTCGGGCGCCTTGGACAGCGACGAGTTATCGACCGGCACATCGCGGAAGCCGATCAGGGGCAGGCCCTCGGATTGCGCGGATTCGCGGATGATCTCGTCGATATGGGCCCGCATCGCCGCATCCTGCGGCATGAACCAGTGGCCGACGCCGTACTGACCGGGTGCCGGCAGTTCGATGTCCTGCTTCGCCATCTCCTCGCGGAAGAAGGTGTCGGGGATCTGCACCAGGACGCCAGCGCCGTCGCCGACGAGCGGGTCAGCGCCCACGGCGCCGCGATGCGTCAGGTTCTCGAGCATGAACAGCCCGTCCTTGACGATCTGGTGCGACTTGACGCCCTTCATCTGGGCGATGAAGCCGACGCCGCAGGCGTCGTGCTCGTTGCGCGGATCGTAGAGGCCATGCGCTGCATAGCCGGTGGTGGTTCGGAGATGATCGGTTTTCTTGTTGGCCGCTTTCGTCTGCGCGGCCGGTGCAAAACCCGTCGTCACAGATGGCGTCAACTCCGTCATCGTCTCTTCTCCATTCCGGCCCGATCCGGGCGGTTGTCTTGGGACGGCTGTGTGCCGGTCCGCTCACCTTTAGATATGTTTCTGTATGCTTGCGGCGCAGTGCCGTTGGCCGGCACCGAACCGCCAGTCGGGTCAGACAAGAACGGACTCTCTCCGTTGCGACCTCTGACCCTGCTCGCGGCGGCAGACGGACGTCGCGTCATCATACGCCAAATCCGGTCCGCTTTGGGCAGATAAATAAGACAGCACTGCTGTCCTAAATTTCGTATGACAGAATTCTTGAATACGCACAAGACCGATTCAGGAATTTTCCGCGCTGCCGACGACAGAAAATTTCAACGCAGCTTCGCCCGGCGTAATTTTTGAACAATCGGTCAAAAGCCTGATTTTCGCTGCCACAAACGATTTCAGGGCCACGGGCTTGATGCCGTCCGCCAAATCCGCTCTAGCTCGGGGACAATTTCCCACAGCGACGCTACGGACGGACGACATGTTCTTCGCATCAGACAACTGGGCCGGCGCGCACCCGAGGATCGCCGAACGGCTTTCGGCGAGTGCGGCGGGCTTCAGCCGCGCCTATGGTCACGGAGAACTCGACAGCGCCGTCTACGAGCGCTTCAGCCAGATATTCGAGCGCGAGGTCGCCGTCTTCTTCGTGGCCACGGGCACGGCCGCCAATGCGCTGTCACTCGCTGCCTACGGCAAGCCGGGCGGCATCTCCTTTGGCCATCGCGAGGCACATATCATCGAGGACGAATGCGGCGCGCCGGAATTCCTGTCGCCGGGGTCTCGCCTCTATCCGATCGACGGCCCCCTCGGGCGCATGGACGTGAAGTCTCTCGAGCGGGCGGTCGGTCGCTTCGCCTCGGAGAACGTCCACAGCGGTCGCCCCACCGCGATCTCGCTCACCCAGTCGACCGAGGTTGGGACCGTCTACGGCCTCGACGACATCTCGGCCATTTCGGCCATCGCAAAACGTCACGGCCTGCCACTGCACATGGACGGCGCCCGTTTCGCCAACGCGCTGGTGTCGCTCGACGTCTCGCCGGCCGAAATGACCTGGAAGCGCGGCGTCGACATCGTCTCCTTCGGCGGCACCAAGAATGGCTGCTGGTGCGCCGAGGCGATCGTCATGTTCGACCTCGACCGCGCCAGGGAAATGGCCTTCCTGCGCAAGCGCTCGGCCCAGCTATTCTCCAAGGCGCGCTTCATCTCGGCGCAGTTCGACGCATATTTCGAGGACGACCTCTGGCTGGAGACGGCCCGCCACGCCAATGCGATGTCGACCAGGCTGGCTACAGTGATCGAAAGCTCCCCCGTCGCACGCCTCGGCTGGAAGCCAGAGGCCAACGAGATCTTCGCCATCATCGACAAGGAGGCGGCCAGCAAGGCCCTGGCCGCCGGCGCCGTGTTCTACGATTGGAACGTGCCCGCCTCGCTTGCAGGCCAGGTCGGCGACAACGAGACGCTTTATCGCTTCGTCACGAGCTTCGCCACGACTGCCGACGAGATCGACCGTTTTGGCGAACTGCTACGCGGGTAACGCGTGGTCGAGCGGCTTACCAGCGCGAACCACAGCCTTGGTGACCGCTGTCTAGGTCAGAAAGTCCTGAGAAACGCGAGCAGCGCCTCCGAGACAAGCTCCGGCCGCTCTTGCGAAGGCCAATGCCCGCAGCCTTCCAGGTAGATCGTCTGCCTTAACAGCGGCACGAGCCCAGGCATTGCCGAAATGATGTCGCGCATGCCGGGGATCTGCAGCCCGACGTCGCGTTCGCCGATGAGAAAGAGGGCCGGAACCGCGACCTTGAGCCCCGAAAAGGCGGGCTGCATTTCCCAGTTGCGGTCAAGATTGCGGTAGAGATTCAACCCGCCCGGGAACCCGCTGGCCTGAAAGTCGGCGACATACGCCTCGAGGTCGCTCGCACTCAGCCACGACGGCAAGGCACCGGGCGTCGGCAGTGGCGCCAGCAAGCCCTTTTCACGGCTCACCATGGCGAAGGGGTTGGGCGTTCCGTCGCCTTCAAGCCTCGGCCCCGCATCACCCGACGCGGCAAACAGGATCTTGCGCAGGGTCAGGCCGATGTCCCGTTCGAACTCGGCTTCGGCCACGCCGGGCTGCTGAAAATAGAGCGTATAGAACATGGCATCTTCGGTCTGCGGAAAGATCCGCGTCGGCGGCACTGGAGGCTGTCCCATCATCGGCACGCCGATGGCGGCAACCGCATGAAACCGGTCCGGACGCAGAAGAGCCGCTTGCCAGGCCAGGGTTGCTCCCCAGTCGTTGCCGACGATAACCGCTCTTTCTTCGCCAAGCGCATCGAGCAGGCCGACCATGTCCGCAACCAGATGCATGATCGAATACTGGCCCACATCCGCGGGTCTATCGGTGCCGCCGAACCCGCGGAGATCAGGAGCGACGACGCGATGGTTCGCCGCCGCGAGCGCGGCGATCTGGTGACGCCAGGAATAGGCGGTTTCCGGGAAACCATGGCAAAGCAGCACGAGCGGCCCCTCGCCCTGCTCGACGATTCGCATGCGAAGGCTGTTCACGTCGACGAAGCGATACGGCAATTGCGGCATGGCAGTCTCCTTCGTAGGTCCTGGTGATCCGGCCAGGGATCGCTGCTGGAACAATGTCGCCGCTGCCAGCGCAATGACATGGCGGGCGAAAGTTCGCCTGCTCAAGGCCTTGGCTTGCAGAAGGTAACTCATCGAGTTACATTAAATCACAAGACAAGAGAATGTAACCCCTCCTGTTATGATTTTTCGTGAGCGTTCGGTTCGGATCCGCCAATGACATTAGACAGCCGCCTGTCGCGCATGCTCCACATGCTGATCCACATCGATCTGCACGACGGCAGGGCGACGTCCGAAACCATTGCGCAGATGCTCGGCACCAACCCCGTGGTGGTGCGACGGATGATGGCAGGCCTGAGGGAGCAGGGCTACGTCGAAGCCGTCAGGGGACCGCATGGCGGCTGGAAGCTGGCCCGCGACCTGGCCGACATCACAGTCCTCGACGTCCACAATGCACTGGGCAGTCCGTCTCTTTTCGCGGTGGGCCTGGCCGTGGATCATCCCGACTGTCCGGTCGAACGGTCGGTCAATGCCGCCCTCGGCAAGATTTTCGAGGATGCCGAAGCAAGGGTCACGTCGCGATATGACAAGATCACGCTTGCCGACCTGATCCCGCGTTGAAGGCCTGGAGTTTTCGCGCGCCCGCCGAGGTCCCGACCGGACACGAAAAAGGCGGCACCCGAGGGCGCCGCCTTTTCTCCTTGGGAGGAGCTGTCCGGATTAGTTGACCGTGTTGGCCTCGATCTGCTTGGCCTTGGCCGGGGCGGCCGAAATCTCGATCCTGCGAGGCTTCAGCTCTTCCGGGATGGTCCGCTTGAGATCGATGTGCAGCAGGCCGTTCTTCAGTGTGGCGCCTACGACCTCGACGTGGTCGGCAAGCTGGAAGCGGCGCTCGAAGGCACGCGAGGCGATGCCGCGATAGAGCAGCTCGGAACCTTCGCCCGTGCTCTCATTGGCGCGCTCGCCCTTCACCGTCAGCACGTTGCGATGGGCTTCGATCGAAATCTCGGTCTCCGAGAAGCCGGCAACCGCCATGCTGATGCGGTAGGCGTCCTCGCCGGTGCGCTCGATGTTGTAGGGCGGATAGGTCGTCTGCCCGCCTTCCGGCTGGCCAAGGCCATCAAGCATGTTGAAGAGCCGGTCGAAGCCGACGGTCGAGCGATGGAGCGAGGAAAAATCGACGTGACGCATGGGTGTTCTCCACTGAGCAACAAGGTTTGCGTTTGATCCGTGCCGAAACCCATCTTGGCGTCCCGGCGGTGGTCAGCGGCCCCTTCTGGGCGCCGCAGAAGACATTTGGGAACCGTCCACGGGCATTTCAAGACGCGTGCAGAAGGTCTTCGGCGTTGCTTTGATGAACCGAAGATGAACCGAGCCTTCGGCCTCCGTTCAGGCCGGGCTCGCTAGAGTGTCACCAAGTTCAGAGACAGCGGCGCACGAACAGGCGCCGCAACCAGGCCGAACCGGGTGCAACGTCCCTTCCTCCCGGATCGACAGAGGCCGGAGGCTTCCCGCAAGCTGCCTCCGGCCTCATACGTTTCTGGCGGATTTCCTTTGATTTTCGCGCCGGCCCTTTCTATCACCCTCAGTTGTAGCCTGATCCACGGCAGCGAGTTCCAAGCCGAAGCCCGATGACGGACCTGTTCCACGAAATCCCCGGCAACCCTGCCCCGGAGCAGGCAAAGTGCGGCAGCTTCACGGCCCATGACGGCAAGCGGCTTCGCTACGCGCTGTTTCCCGCCACCTCGCGCCCCGTAAAGGGCACGTTGGTACTGCTGCCCGGCAGGAACGAAGCCATCGAGAAATACTTCGAGACGGCGCGCGACCTCGCGGCCGGCGGGCTTGCGATCGCCACTTTCGACTGGCGCGGCCAGGGCGGGTCCGAGCGCCTGCTGCGCGACGGCCATCGCGGCTACGTCAAGAGCTTCGACCACTATGCGCGCGACCTGGAAGCGTTCTTCGAGCAGATCGTCCTGCCAGACTGCCGCGGTCCCTATTTCCTCTTGGCCCATTCGAGCGGCGCGTTGATCGCCCTGCTCTCGGCCCCGGCGATGGCCAACCGCATCCAGCGCATGGTGCTGGTGGCGCCGTTCCTGTCGACAGTCGGCGTACCGGCGTCGATGAAGACGATCAGGCGGCTCGGGACGCTGCTTTCATGCCTCGGGCTCGGCCGGCTCTATGCGGCCTGGGGGCCACGGCCGCGCCAGGGGACGCCCTTCGAGGACAACAAGCTCACCAGCGACGAGCGCCGCTACCGTCGCAACATGCTGCTCTACGAAACCCATCCGGAGCTTTCGGTGGGCGGACCGACCATCGCCTGGCTGACCGCAGCGGCGAGCGCATCGGAGAAAGTGCGCGACCCGGCATTCATGGCTTCGCTCAAGGTGCCGATGCTGATCGTGACGGCAGGCGCCGACGAGGTGGTCTCGCGCAAGGTGGCCGAAGACTATGCCGCCCGCCTGCGGCTCGCCACTCTGCTCACGGTCGACGGCTCCCGCCATGAGATCCTGCAGGAAGCCGATATCTACCGCGAGCAATTGCTGGCAGCCGTCAAGGCCTACCTGCCCGGCACACCCGCGACGGTCGACTGAACCGGCACGGAACGCCGGCGGGGCCGGCTGTCAGGCCATGAATGCCGCAATGGCCGCCGCATGGAGTTCGGGCGTGGCCGCCGCAATGACGTCGCCGCCGTTTTCGGCAGGCCCGCCATCGAGCGTGGTGACCACGCCGCCGGCCTGCTCGATGATCGGGATCAGCGCCACGATGTCGTAGGGCTTCAGGCCGGGATCGATGACGACGTCGACGTGGCCCGCCGCGACCATGGCGAAGGCGTAGCAGTCGGTGCCGTAGCGGGCCAGCCGAACCTGGCTTTCCAACCTGTCGTAGCGGTCGCGCATCTCGCCCTTGAACAGCGCGGGCGATGTGGTGAACAGGGTCGCTTCCGAGAGCGCTGCGGTCTTGCGCACCGAAAGGCGGCGCGGGCCACCCGGACCCTCGTAGTGCGAGCCGCTGCCGTCGGCGTAGAACAGTTCGCCGGTGAAGGGCTGCGACATCAACCCAGCCACCGCGTCGCCGTCCACGGTCAGCCCGACCAGCGTGCCCCAGACAGGAAGGCCGGAGATGAAGGCGCGCGTGCCGTCGATCGGATCGATGACCCACACATGGCTGTTCGACGTGTTCTCGCTGCCATGCTCCTCGCCGAGGATGCCGTGATCGGGGAATTCTGCGTTGATCAGCGCGCGGATGGCGCGCTCGGCCTCCTGGTCGGCCTCGGTGACCGGATCGAAGCCCGCGGCCAGCTTGTTGGTCACTGCGCCCGACTGGCGGAACCTCGGCAGCGTCTCGGCGGCGGCTGCGCTCGCGATCCGTCGCATGAAATCGGCGTTGACGACCATTGTTCACCCCATGACTGACTGTTGCGTGGATGACACGCACCGACCCTCGCCGGCAATTGCCACATCAGATTGAATTAAGAAAGCTTCAAAGCGCCTTGACTTTTGTGCAGCGCACAATAATCTCGATGGTGGACGGAGCTTCCGTCCATGCCCTCCTTGGGCGTTTCCTCCCTAGACTTCGACCGCTCTCCGGAGCGGTCTTTTTTTGCCCTGAACACGGCGGGCCTACTCGGCCGCGAGCGGGATGTCGATGAAGTGGTGGTCCGGAACCGCCATGAGATCCGCGGAAAACCGGGCAATGTCGTCGGCCAGCGCATAGAAGCCCGATGATTTCTCCAACGTGCGCTCGTCCATGTAGAGACCGCGATTGATCTCGATCTGCAGGGCATGAAGGTTGCGCGCCGGCCGGCCGTAATGCTCGGTGATGAAGCCGCCGGCATAGGGTTTATTGTGCGCCACGGTATAACCCATCGACGCCAGCAGGCCGATCGCCCGTTCCGACAGCGCCGAGGACGCCGAGGTGCCGAAACGGTCGCCGACGATGAAGTCTGGCCTGACGCCGCTGTCGCCGATGCGGATCGATGCGGGCATGGAATGGCAGTCGACCAGCACGGCGTAGCCGAAGCGGGCGTGGGTCCGGGTGACGAGCCGCTTCAGCGTCTCGTGATACGGCTTGTAGACATGCTCGATGCGGCCGATGGCCTCCGACAGCGGCAGCCGGCCCGGATAGATGTCGAGCCCCTCCCCGACGAGCTTGGGCACGGTTCCGAGCCCGCCTGCCACGCGCGGCGAACGGATGTTGGCGAAGGGCGGCACCGGTTCGGCGAACATGCGGGGATCGAGTTCCCAGGGCTCGCGATTGACGTCCAGGTAGGCGCGCGGGAAGTGCGCCGCAAGCATCGGCGCGCCGAGCGCGACCGCAGCGCCGAAGAGTTCGTCCACGTAGCAGTCCTCCGAGCGCCGGATCGCGCTGGAATCGAGCTTGGCCATGGCGAGGAACCGTTCCGGGTAGCATCGGCCGCTATGCGGCGAATTGAACACGAACGGTACACGCTGCTCGGCGCTCGTCCGGACCTCGAACGGCGGCAGCACCGAGAAATCTTCGGCTGGGGTCATCTTTACCGAGGGGCCTGCGGAACACGCTTACTCATGGCTCGAAAGGTGCCACCTGCGCGGCCCGGTGTCCAGCGTGCAGCCGGTGCAAATGCCCGTCTCGGCAGTGTCGCCGCGTCACCATCCTGACAGGGCATTCACTTGATGTTTACCGTCCGGCACTCATATAGAAGATGGTTAACGAAGCGCCTTTGGGGTGCGGCTTCGACCACTGAATCGGACGGGATACTGATGGCACGAATTCTTCTGGCGGAAGACGATGAAGACATGCGCCGCTTCCTGGTCAAGGCGCTCGAGCGCGCCGGTTACCAGGTGAGCGATTTCGACAACGGCGCGAGCGCCTACGAGCGCCTGCGCGAGGAACCTTTCTCGCTGCTGCTGACCGACATCGTCATGCCGGAGATGGACGGCATCGAGCTGGCCCGCCGCGCCACCGAGATCGATCCCGACCTCAAGGTGATGTTCATCACCGGATTCGCGGCCGTCGCGCTGAACCCTGATTCGAAGGCGCCGCGCGACGCCAAGGTGCTTTCCAAGCCCTTCCACCTCCGCGATCTCGTCAACGAGGTCGAGAAGATGCTGCACGCGGCCTAGGCTGTCGCTGCGTCAGCAAACGATTTGACGATCGGGCGCATTTTTTCACCACAGGCGCTATTGACGTGCCGGATCAAAAGTGGTGTATCCGCCCCCGTCGGATGGGCGTGTAGCTCAGCGGGAGAGCACTACGTTGACATCGTAGGGGTCACAGGTTCAATCCCTGTCACGCCCACCATCCACTCCAAAAACCAGGCTGAAGAGCGCTCTGTCGCAGCAGCCTCGCGCACGGCGCGCGCTGCAGCGGGCCGGCGAGTCAGTTCACCAGGACGCTGCGATTGATGTCGTCGATCCTGTTGACGCCCGTCAGCGCCATCGTGACCGACAATTCCTTCCTGATGATCTCGATGGCGGTTGCCACGCCTGCCTGGCCGCCGGCGCCGAGCCCGTAGATGTAGGTGCGGCCGATCAGGCAGCCCTTGGCTCCGAGCGAGCGCCCGCATCACGCTTACGGAGCCGCCAATGCGGCCAGAAGCCTTGTTAGGCTTCAGCGACGAATCGACCGCTGTTGTTGAGCGGGAAAATTCCGCCCCCCAAGCGCCAATGCCATGAGGCTCCTGACGATATCGACCAACGTGCCGGGCATCGCAGGTCGTTCGTCGGGATCGAAAGCCAGTCCAATGACGACACCTTGGCTCTCCGTGATTGCCACGGGCCAAAAGTCGAAGCGCGAGTTCACGGCCGGGTAGACTCCAGCGCGTACGACAGAATCCGACGCCAACGACGACAGCGCGGTCTCGAATTCGGCCTCCTGGGGATCTGCACCGCTAGCCGCCTTCTTGACGGAAACCACTCTTCCCTCTGCGACAAGCATCACGACGACAGGAACCTGGAAGAGCTTTGCGAGCGCTTCGGAGGTGAGCGAAACGATTGCCTCGGTGCTGTCGGCCGCCGCCACGTCTCGGCTGTAGCCTTGCAGCACGATCGATTGCCGTCTCAGCAGCGCCGCATCGATCGCCCTCCGCCCGGAGGTATAGGCAACGCCGCTCACGATGAGCCCGACGATGAACAGCAGTGTGATCGCCCAGATGTTTGCCGGGTCGTCGACGGCGAGCGAGTAGCGGGGCTCGGTCAGGAAGAAGTTGTAGGCAAGAGCGCCAAGCACGGCCGCGCAGAGCGAGGGGCCCAGGCCGAAGACAACGCCCGCGATGACTACAGGCACCACGAATATGAGGGAAAGGTTCGGGATCGCCACCCCAAGATCGACACTGACGGCAAGAGCGGTCGCGACGGCCGTCATCGCAAGGGCCGCCAGGTAGCCCACGATTGCCGGAGAAGTCGACCGTGCCGAACTCAGGAGCGGATCGGCAGGTAGCGCCGGCGTGTCCCGGCGCAGTTGCGCTTTGGCATTGGCCACTGGTTCAACTCCCGCACAAAGGTACGTTGTGGCAGCGGACAGCTACTCCAGTATACACCACTTCCCTTCTTGAAGGCAGTGATGGCGCCCTTCACTCCGCTCGCTCGATATCCCGGCGCAGCACGATCAGCGTCGTCAGGTCCTCGACGCTCGGATGGGTGGCGATGACGTCGCGCAGCGTGTTCAGCCTGTCGATGGACGGCACCTCGACCTCGACAATGAGGTCGAGCTGGCCCGAGACGGAGGACACCCGCCGCACTTCCGAATGTCGCGCCAGCTGGTCCAGCACCCCGATCGCCGGCGTACGTGCCAGCGTCACCATCAGGAAGGCCGAGACCAGCCCCTGGTCCATCTGGCCGATATCGGCGCGATAGCCGCGGATGACGCCGCTCTTTTCCAGCATCGCCACGCGCTCGGTGGTGGCACTGCGAGACAGCCCGATGCGCGCGGCAAGCGCCTTCATCGGGATGCGCGCCTCCTTCGACAGGATGCCGAGAATGTCCCTGTCCCTGGCGTCGAGTTCCTTCATCGTTGGCTTTCACCCCTCGCCGTGAATGTGCCGGTCTATGCGCACAAAGTGCCGGTGCAACCGTCACATTGCCGGATGCCTGATTTTTCGACCCGTGCCAAGCTTCGACATCAGAAAATCCGGACCGCCGATGACCGACGTAAACCACCCCGCGCCGCAATTCTCACGTGAAGAAGCGGCAGCTCTCGCAGCAAGCCATTTCGGCGTCGGCGGCGTCGCAACGCCGCTGGACAGCGAGCGCGACCAGAATTTCAAGCTGATGTCTGCCGACGGTGACTGGATATTCAAGGTCGTCAACGCCAGCGAACCGGGCCAGGAAAGCGAGTTCCAGGCGGCATTGCTCGACCACCTCGCCCGGTCGGGCGCCGACGTGGCCGTACCGGGCCTGAGGAAGACGCCCGAGGGTGCCGCCCTTGCCCATGCGCCGGCCGACGGTGGCGGCCGGCATGCGCTGCGGCTCGTCTCCTGGCTGCCTGGGCTGCCGCTGGCCGAAGTAGCCCGCACGCCGCAGGTGCTTGCGGGACTAGGTGCAGCACTTGGCCGGCTCGACCGCGCCCTGCAGGGCTTCATTCATCCCGGCGCGCTCAGGAGCTTCGACTGGGACATCCGTCAGGCCAGCGCCGCGCGTGGCCGGCTCGGCCATGTCGCAGACGATGCGGACCGCGCCCTGCTCGAGCGCTTCCTCGACCGCTTCGACGCCCAGGTCGCGCCGAAGCTTGCCTTGCTGCGCGCCCAGGTCATCCACAACGACGCCAACGACTGGAACGTGCTGGTCGATGAGAACGATCACTGCCGCATCGCCGGCATCATCGATTTCGGCGATGCGCTCCATTCGCCCCTGATCGCCGAGGTGGCCGTCGCCTGCGCCTATTCGATCCTCGACGTCGAGGACCCGATCGGCGCTGCGGCATCGCTCGCCGCCGGCTTCCACGCTGAATATCCGTTGCGCGAGGAAGAGATCGACCTCTTGTTCGACCTCATCGTCGCGCGTCTGGTCATTTCCGTGTCGCTTTCGGCGGTGCGCAAGGCGCAGATCGGCGACAATCCCTACCTCGCCATTTCGGAGGCGCCGGCCTGGCGGCTGCTGCGCCGCCTCGACGCCATGAACCGGCGCTTCGCCACCGCGATCCTGCGCCATGCCTGCGGCTTCGACGCAGCACCTGGCGCCAAGGCCGTCACCGCCTGGATCGAGGCCAACAGGAAGAACTTCGCGCCCATCCTCGACCGCCATCCGGCGACGCTTGCCAAGGCGCTCGTGCCCTATGGCGACCCGGCCCATCCGATGACGGTGACTTCGGCGGGCCAGCAGCCCGAGAAGGCAACCGCCTGGTGGGATGCCTGGTGCGCCGAAAACGGCATCGCGCTCGGAATCGGCCCGTGGGGCGAAGCGCGCACCGTCTACACCTCAGACATCTTCTGGTCGCGTTTCGTCGAGGGCGCGCGCCGTGTCCACCATCTCGGCCTAGACCTGTTCATGCCGGCTGGCACGAAGGTCTACACGCCGCTCGCCGCAACGGTGAAAAGCGTCGAGATCGAGGAGGACCCGCTCGGCTATGGCTGCCTGATAGCGCTGGAGCATGCGCCCGAGGGATGCCCGCCCTTCGTGACCCTGTGGGGTCACATGGCGCATGAGGCGATGACGCGCCTGAAGCCCGGGCAGCGACTTGCCGCCGGCGCGCTCGTCGGCGAGATGGGCAAACCCGCAGAGAACGGCGGCTGGGCGCCGCACCTGCATTTCCAGATCTCGACCGACCCCGATCTCGCCGCCCGCGACATCCTCGGCGTCGGCGAAGCGCGCTATCTCGACGTATGGGCAGAGCTGTTCCCCGATGCCGCTACCCTTGCAGGCATCCCGACCGAGACCTTCCACCAGACCGGCCGCACCCGCCCCGAAATCGTCGCCGCGCGGAAAGCCTCGCTGTTGCCCAACCTGTCGATCTCCTATTCCGAGCCGATCAAGTTCGTGCGCGGCGAAGGAGCCTGGCTGATCGACGACCGCGGCCGCGCCTATCTCGACTGCTTCAACAATGTCTGCCACCTCGGCCACGCCCATCCCGACGTCGTCGAGGCCATCGCCACCCAGGCGGCAAAACTCAACACCAATACGCGCTACCTGCACGACGCCATCGTAACCTACGCCGAACGGCTGACCGCGACTTTGCCGGAGGGGCTGTCGGTCGCCTCCTTCGCCTGCTCGGGCAGCGAGGCCAATTCGCTCGCACTGCGCATGTCGCGCACCGTGACTGGCAGCAACGACGCGTTGGTGCTCGACTGGGCCTATCACGGCACCACTCAGGAACTGATCGACCTCAGCCCCTACAAATACAAGCGCAAGGGCGGCAAGGGCCGGCCGGCTCATGTCTTCGAGGCGACAATCCCCGACAGCTATCGCGCGCCTGACGACTGGCCGGTCAAGGAGCACGCCAAACGCTTCGCCGCAAGCATAGCCGAGCAGATCGAAACGATGCGCAAGCAAGGCCGCGCGCCGGCCTTCTTCATCGCCGAATCCATCCCCAGCGTCGCCGGCCAGGTGTTCCTGCCCGAGGGCTACCTGAGGGAAGTCTACGCCATGGTCCGCGCCGCCGGTGGCATCTGCATCGCCGACGAGGTGCAGGTCGGCTTCGGCCGCGTCGGCAGCCACTGGTGGGCCTTCGAGACGCAAGGGGTGGTTCCCGACATCGTCACCATGGGCAAGCCCATCGGCAACGGCCACCCGATGTCGGCGCTGGTCACCACGCGCGAGATCGCCGACCGCTTCAACAACGGCATGGAATATTTCAACACCTTCGGCGGCAACCCGGTGTCCTGCGCGGCGGGGCTCGCGGTCCTCGACGTCATCGAACGCGACCGCCTGCGCGACAACGCCGCCGACGTCGGCGCCTATCTCGTCGCGCAGTTCCGCGACATGCAGAAGCGCTACGAGGTCATCGGCGACGTCAGGGGCATGGGCCTGTTCCTCGGCATCGAGCTGGTCACGGACCGCAGGACGAAGGAGCCGGCAACCGAATTTGCCCGCAAGGTCAATGACGGGGCGCGTGCCCGCGGCGTGCTTATCGGCACCGAGGGCCCGCACGACAACGTGCTCAAGATGCGCCCGCCGATGATTTTCAGCAGGCGCGACGCCGACCATCTCGTCGGCGTCCTGGAGGAGACTTTCGCCGCGGTGGAGGCCGGCGGCGCATAGAGAGTACCGGCGCGGAGGATCGATCGCGCAGGGCATCTGCATAGGAGGATCGTCTCGGACTTCCGGCACCGAGTGCCGGAGCGACGGGGCTTTGTCGCTAAAATGGGAGGAGGACAATGAAACACGCCATTATCACCACACTCGTGCTGGGGGCGGCCGCGCTCGCCGCGCCCGCCAAGGCCGATACGCTCGACATCGTCAAGCAGCGCGGCATGGTCACCTGCGGCGTCAGCCAGGGCGTCGCTGGTTTCTCGGCGCCCGATGATACCGGCAAATGGTCGGGATTCGACATAGACTTCTGCCGCGCGGTGGCCGCCGCCGCACTCGGGGACGCTGACAAGGTCAGCTACGTCCCGCTCTCCACCAACGAGCGGTTCACCGCCCTGCAGTCGGGCACGGTCGACCTGCTATCACGGCAGACCACCTGGACGCTGTCGCGCGATGCCGGGCTGGGCATCCGCTTCGTCGGCACCGCCTATTATGACGGCCAGGGCTTCATGGTGCGCAAGGAACTCGACATCGACAGCGCCCTCAAGCTGTCGGGCGCAACCGTCTGCACCGAGCAGGGCACGACGACCGAGCAGAACGTCGCTGACTATTTCAGCGCCAACAAGCTGAAGTACGAGCCGGTGGTGATCGATTCGGCTGACGCCATCGTCAAGGCTTTCGATACCGGCCGCTGCGACGTCTACACCACCGACGCCTCGGCGCTCTACGCCCAGCGCCTCAAGCTCGCCGATCCGGCGGCCTATGTCGTGCTGCCAGAGATCATCTCCAAGGAACCGCTCGGCCCAGCCGTTCGCCAGGGCGACGAAAAGTGGTTCAGCATCGTTCGCTGGGCGCTGTTCGCCCTCGTCGAGGCCGAGGAACTGGGCATCACCCAGGCCAATGCCGAAGCGGGCCTGACATCGGCCAATCCGGCTATCCGGCGCTTCCTGGGGGCCGAAGGCGACAGCGGCCAGCAGCTCGGCCTCGACCCGCGCTGGTCCTACAACATCGTCTCCAAGGTCGGAAACTACGGCGAGATCTTCGAGCGCAACCTCGGCCAGTCGAGCGAACTCAAGATCGATCGCGGCATCAACGCGCTGTGGAACGCCGGCGGCCTGATGTACGCACCGCCGGTACGCTGAAATCTCGACATGAAAGGGCCGCGGCAACCATGCCGCGGCCCTTTGCTTTCAGTCGGTCCGATCAGTTGACGGCCGCGATGTTGCCCAGGCGGATGAACAGCGTCTCGCCAGAGGAGTCGTCCGTGCCGTCATTGTCGGTCATCACGAAGGCCTGGCCGTCCTTGTCGATGGCAAAGCCCTCGACCTTGTCCACGACGTAGCCATTGGTCGCCGCCTTGAGGTCCGGCAGCAGGTCGCGCACCAGTGACTTTTCGACGACCGGCAGTTCGCCGCCGAGCTTGGCCGGCTTGAAGCCGTCGAGCTCCACCGAATAGATCCGCTTGATCGCCGCTTCCTGGCCGATCAGGTTGTCGCGCTCGATGACGTAGAGCTTGCCGTCATGGGCGGTGATCTCCGACAGGCCGACCCAGCCCTTCTCGGTGGCGTCGAGCGGATAGCGCACCGCCGACCACTCCTTGGCCTTGGGCTTGTAGGCGATGAGCTTGACCTGGCCCTTGGGGTCGTCGCCCCATTCGCGCTGCACAGCCATCACCAGCGTCAGGTCGTCGCCTTCGCCGATGGTGGTGATGCCCTCGAGGCCGAAGCGGGTCTCGCCAGCCAGAAGCTCGGCCGGGAACGCCACCTCTTCCTTGATCGCGCCCTTGGCGTCGACCTTGTAGATGGCGTGCGGCACCAGCTTGTCGCTGCGGCCTTCCGAGGCAAGCCAGAACCCACCCTCGCCGTCGGAGACGATGCCTTCGAGGTCGAGCTTCTGGGCCGGGGAACCGTCACGAGTGATGACCGTCTTGGCCACGATCTGCGCCGGGGTCTTGGTGGTGTCGATGGTGAAGATCGACGGCTGCGAACGGTAGACCGAGTCGGAGACGGCATAGAGCTTGCTTGCTTCCTTGGGGTCGGCCGCAAGGCCCGAAAGCGCACCCCAACCAATCGGGGTTCCGTCGTCGCCGAAGCCGGACACGATCTGCGGATAGGCCGGCTCGCCTTCGGCACGCTCGTAGACCATGACGTGCGAGCGGGCGAGGCCGTCTTCGCCAAGGTCGGTCTCGTTGGCAGTGACCAGCAGGTTGCGAGACGGGATCGCCACCAGGCCTTCCGGGCCGACGCCCGAAGGCAGCAATTGCAGGAACTCCGGCTCCTTGCCGGTGTCCTTGTAGACGCCGACGAGCGAGGCGCGTTCGGCCGCGACGAAGATCAGCTTGTCGGAACCGAAGGTACCGACCTCGATGCCCTCGGGCTCGATGCCCTTCTTGTTGCGATGATCGGGATAGTGGCCGACGGCCGCCGCCTGATACTCGAAGGACGGCCCGGATTCGAACAGGACTTCGCCCGTCCGGGAGAAGATGGTGAAGCCGCGGGCGCCGCCCTTGTAGTCGCCCTCGTTGGCGACGACGAGGCGGTCGTCGTCCAGCCACTTCACCGCATCGGGCTCCCGCGGGGCGTTCTCGACCTTGCCGGTGAAGCTGATCGCCCCGTCCTTCTTGGTGTCGACATTCTCGAGCGTCACTTCGCCTGCCGGGAAATGCGCGACGATCCTGGCGGTCGCCGCGTCGACGATGGCGATGTGGTTGTTCTCCTGCAACGTGACGGCGATCTCGCCCTTGCCGTTGAAGGAGACGAATTCAGGCTCCGGATCCTCCGATGCCACCTTGGCGATGCCGGTCAGGTCGACGGTCTGGATCGTGGCGCAATCGGGAGAGCCGTCCTTCAGCAAGACGATCTTGAGGTTGCCGGCGGGAAGCTGCGGCAGCTCGCCGTCATTGAGCTCCTCGTCGCGCTCGTTCTCGATGGCGATGGCGAGGTATTTGCCGTCCTTGCTGAGGGCGACCGAGTCGGGTTGGCCGCCGAGGTCGCAGCTGGCCTCGATCTTCTTCGTGACAAGGTCGATGACCGTGAGATTGCCGGAGGGTTCCTGCTTGCTCTTCGACGTGTTGACTCCAGCGAGAACCTTGGTGCCGGCGACCACGACGGAGGTCGGCTCGCCTTCGATCTTGACCGTGCCGCCGGCCTTCGGCGCCTTGGCATCGGTAATGTCGATGAAACCGACCGCGCCCAGGGGGCTGTCGGAATAGATCAGCGTCATGCCGTCCTCGCTGGCCGTGATGATCTCGGACGAGGTCGGAGTGGCCGGATCGATGTCGGCCGGCAGGTTCTGCGCGACCGGGAAGGTGGCGATGCGATTGAACGTTTCGGCCGCATGGGCCGGGATTACCGCCGACGCCGCGAGTGCGGCGGTCAGAAGCAGGAGCTTGCAGGGCATCTTGCCCGAAATGTCGCCTGACATGGAAACCTCTTTGCCTGAACGGAATTGCGGCTTCCGTTTGGGCGAGCGAGATTTCAGCGCGATGACGATTGTGCGACGGTTCGGTGACAACCCAAGGCGACGGCTGCCTAGGCGTCGGTTGACACGCTAAGTTCGACGCGGTCGGCGACGAAACGCGTCTCGGCATACTGGATGGGCACGCCCTCGGCATCGACATTGGTGGCGATGGCGACGAGCACGATGGCGCCGGCCGAGAGCTTCAGGTCGGCGAGGTCGGCGGCATCGGCGTGGCGCGCCGAAACCAGCGTCGACTTGCGGAAGTAATCCTCGATGCCGTAGCGCTGGAAGGCGAGCGTGATCGAGCCGGTTTCGGCATAGGCTTCCGCGTAGCCAGGGAAGCGTTCGGCATCGAACCAGCTCGTCGCGCGCGACACCGGGCGGTCGTCGGCTTCGCTCAGCGTCTCGAGCCGCACCACCGGCGCCCCTTCGGCAAGGCCAAGGCCGTCGGCCGCGCGCTTCGTGGCGGGTTCCACCGCATGCGCGAGCAACAGGCTGCGCCGGTCGCGCGTATGGCTGCGCAGGCCGGTGGAGAAGCGCGTCCGCGCCGAAATCGGATAGGACAGTTTTTGGCGGCTTTCGACGAAGGTGCCCCGGCCCTGCTCGGCCCTCAGCACGCCTTCCTGCACCAGGGCGGCAATCGCGCTGCGCAGCGTGTGGCGGTTGACGCCGAAGCGTTCGGACAGGATCAGTTCGGGCGGCAGCTTGCCGTCGGCGCCCAGCGTGCCGGCCGATATCGCCTGCCGTATCTGGTCGGCGATCTGGCGCCACAGCGCCACCCCGCTCTTGCGCGTCACCGCCTGTTCTTGTCCCTGCCCGCTCAAATCGAACGCCCCTGTCTTGCGATTTGTCATGCGCCCGTCACGGAGCGTCGCTACAAGCCCATTGTATATTGTTCGATTGTATAGAACAATAGACAAATACGAAGTGGAGCGGCATCGACATGGACCGACGGCAGGAAAGAGAGATGGAGGCTCAGCGCAAGGCGGCCATGGCGGCGCTCGCCCTGGCGCCCGCCGACCAACTGAAGCGACTGTGCGAGGCGGCGGGCATATCGGAAGAAGCCGAGTTGCTGCGCGGGCCCGAGACCGGCCTCGTGTCGGTGCGTGGACGCATCGGCGGCGGCGGCGCGCCCTTCAATTTCGGCGAGGCGACAGTCACCCGCGCCACCGTGCGCCTGGCCTCCGGCGAGATCGGCCATGCCTATGCACTCGGCCGCGACAAGGAAAAGGCGAAGCTGTCGGCGATTACTGACGCGCTCTGGCAGAACCCCGCCCGCCGCGCCGAGGTCGAGGCCAAGATCCTCGCTCCCTTGCGTGCTGCCCAGCTCGAAGCCGACGCCACCAGGCGCGCCGAGACGGCGGCCACCAAGGTCGACTTCTTCACCATGGTTCGCGGAGAAGACTGATGGAACAGCTTGATGTCATCGACGGCGGTTTCGCCGCTCCCGTGTTCGACGCGCAGGCGGTGTTCCGCGCCGTCATGGACACCATGGCACGCCCCGGCACGGTCCAGCCGGTCGCACCGCTCGCCCAGCCGCCCGCGCCCTTGTCGGCCATGGCCGGCGCCGTGGCCCTGGCGCTGTGCGACCACGACACGCCGCTCTGGCTCGACACGCCGCTCCAGGTTTCGGCAGCGGCAAAGTCCTGGCTTGCCTTCCACAGCGGCGCGCCAATGGCAGCGACGCCGGCGGATGCGCATTTCGCGCTTGTCGCCAACCCGGCGACGCTGATCGCGCTCGAGAATTTTGCCCAGGGCACCCAGGAATATCCTGATCGTTCGACGACGCTGATCCTGCAGGTGGAAAGCCTGACCGCGGGCGAGCCACTGCAGCTCAAGGGACCCGGCATCGAGACGACGGCGACAATCGCGCCGACGCCGCTGCCGCGCCATTTCGTCGAGCAGTGGAAGCAGAACGGCGCCCGCTTCCCGCGCGGCACAGACGTCATCCTGGCAGCGCCCAATGCTGTCGCCTGCCTGCCCCGCACCACACGCATCAAGACGATGGAGGCCTAATATGTATGTTGCTGTCAAAGGCGGCGAAGCAGCCATCGCCAATGCCCATCGCCTGCTCGCCGACCGTCGCCGCGGCGACCGCTCGGTGCCGGCGCTGCGCATCGACCAGATCGTCGAGCAGCTGGCGCTCGGCGTCGACCGCGTCATGTCGGAAGGCTCGCTCTACGACCGCGAACTGGCGGCGCTGGCCATCATGCAGTCGCGCGGCGACCTGATCGAGGCGATCTTCCTCGTCCGCGCCTACCGCACCACCCTGCCGCGCTTCGGCTACACCAGGCCGATCGACACCGCCGCCATGCAGGTCGAGCGCCGTGTGTCCGCCACGTACAAGGATCTGCCCGGCGGCCAGCTGCTCGGCCCGACCTTCGACTACACCCACCGCCTGCTCGACCCGGAACTGGCGAACGACCCTGCCATTTCAGAGCCCGAGCAGCGCGAAGGCGACGGTCAGCGCATGGCGCGCGTGTCGGAAATCCTCGCCCACGAGGGGCTGATCGAGGCCGACGGCGAACTGCCCGAGGACCACCTCACCGGCGACATCACCCGCGAGCCGCTGGAGTTTCCGATGGAACGCGACATCCGCCTGCAGGCGCTGTCGCGCGGCGACGAGGGTTTTCTCCTGGCCCTCGGCTACTCGACCCAGCGCGGCTATGGCCGCAGCCACCCCTTCGTCGGCGAGGTCCGCATCGGCGAGGTCGAGCTCGAGCTCGACGTGCCGGAACTGCCCTTCCCCGTCACCCTCGGCCGCATCCGCGTCACCGAGTGCCAGATGGTCAACCAGTTCAAGGGTTCGGCCAAGGCGCCGCCGCAGTTCACCCGTGGCTACGGGCTGGTCTTCGGCCAGTCGGAGCGCAAGGCCATGGCGATGTCGCTGTGTGACCGGGCGCTGCGCGCCGGCGAACTGGGCGAGGACATCACCGCCCCTGCCCAGGACGAGGAGTTCGTCATTTCGCACTCCGACAACGTCCAGGCGACCGGCTTCGTCGAGCACCTGAAGCTGCCGCACTATGTCGACTTCCAGGCCGAACTCGACCTCGTCCGCCGCATGCGCGGCGAGCACGAGAAGCGCAACCAGACCAACGAAACAGAACAGCGGGAGGCGGCGGAATGAGCCCCTCGCCCTCCACCATTGCCCTACGCGGCATCGCGCACGGAAATCACGATATCCTTGCCGAGCGCCGTAAGCGCCGCCTCAAGCGCCTGAACCTTGGTCGGATGATCAGGATCCAGGATACGACGGGCTTCGCCCTCGGCCTTGCCCAACAAGCGCCCAAGGTCGGACTTCGACAGGCCACTGGCGTTGAACGCCTCGATCACGGCCAATTTCAAGGCCGTGGTAGCACCGACAGGCACCGCCACCAGCCCTTCTCGCATGGTGATCGGCGTTGGAAGCTGTCGCCCGAGGGCCAGATAGCCACGCAGGGCGAAACCGAGCGCCTCGGCCGCGCTGGACCGTGCCTCGGTCAGATCATCACCGAAGGTGATTGCTTCGGGGACATCCGGAAAGGTTACGATGTACCCGCCGTCGGGGTCCTTCTGAAAGTCAGCGGCAAAGACGTATTCCATATCAGTTTCCTCAACAGCAAAAGTCGCCGGCTTCCTGCCAAGAACAACAAGCAAATCGAGCTGTCATTCGATGCCGAGCTGCTTCTTCACGAGGGTCACATAGCCGGGTTTCAGCTCGCCCGATTTGCCCGACTTGATCAGCGTGAAACGATCACCAAAGACAACCCGGTAGTGGGACCCCTTGCCGTGGTCCTGCAACACTTCGAAATGCTTGCCGGTCTTCCGTGCCAAAGCCCGAAGCTCCCGGATCAAAGCCTCTCGTTTCATCCATCGCATCCCCCCGCCAAAATGAACTTCGCACATTTTTGTACGCACCACAAGTACAGGGAAAGGTGCGCCTCCGGGAGGTCCCTCGCAATCGCCAAGAAGTTCCGCTCATGACCAACATCGCAACCTACAACTTCGCCTATCTCGACGAGCAGACCAAGCGGATGATCCGTCGGGCGATCCTCAAGGGCATCGCCATTCCCGGCTACCAGGTGCCGTTCGCTAGCAGAGAAATGCCGATGCCCTATGGCTGGGGCACCGGCGGCGTACAGGTCACCGCTGCGATCATCGGCCCCGACGACGTGCTCAAGGTCATCGACCAGGGCGCCGACGACACCACCAACGCCGTCTCTATCCGCGCCTTCTTCCAGAAGGTCGCCGACGTTGCCGTGACCACGGAAACGGCGAAGGCGACGATCATCCAGACGCGTCACCGCATCCCCGAACATCCGCTGACCGCGGGCCAGACGCTGGTCTACCAGGTGCCGATCCCCGAGCCGCTGCGCTTTCTCGAGCCCCGCGAGACCGAGACGCGGAAAATGCACGCGCTCGAGGAGTATGGCCTCATGCACGTCAAGCTCTACGAGGACATCGCCAGGCACGGCCGCATCGCCACCACCTATGCCTATCCGGTCAAGGTCGAGGGCCGCTACGTGATGGACCCCTCGCCGACGCCGAAATTCGACAATCCGAAGATGCACATGTCGCCCGCGCTGCAGCTGTTCGGCGCAGGCCGCGAGAAGCGCATCTACGCCGTGCCGCCCTTCACCGAGGTCGTCAGCCTCGACTTCGAGGACCATCCCTTCGAGATCCAGACCTTCGACCAGCCCTGCGCGCTGTGCGGGGCCGAGCAGGTCTATCTCGACGAGGTCATCCTCGACGATCACGGCGGCCACATGTTCGTTTGTTCCGACACCGACCATTGCGAGACGCGCCAGGCCTGCGGCCATCGCGGCCACCTCTCGCCCGAAATCCTGGAGCCTGCACAATGACCGACGAACCGCTTCTGCGCGTCACGGCGCTGTCCAGATATTACGGCTCGCGCATCGGCTGCGAGGACATCTCCTTCGACCTCTGGCCGGGCGAAGTGCTGGCCATCGTCGGCGAGTCCGGCTCGGGCAAGACCACCCTGCTCAACTGCCTGTCGACGCGGCTCCTGCCGACGTCGGGCACCGCCAGCTACCGCATGCGCGACGGCCAGTGGCGCGACCTCTACCGCATGAGCGAGGCCGAAAGACGCTTCCTGATGCGCACAGACTGGGGGTTCGTCCACCAGAACCCTGCCGACGGCCTGCGCATGACTGTGTCGGCCGGCGCCAATGTCGGCGAGCGGCTGATGGCCATCGGCGACCGCCACTATGGCAACATCCGATCGACCGCCATCGACTGGCTCTCCCGTGTCGAGATCGGCGAGGAGCGCATCGACGATGAGCCGCGCGCCTTCTCCGGCGGCATGCGCCAGCGCCTGCAAATCGCCCGCAACCTCGTCACCGGCCCGCGGCTGGTGTTCATGGACGAGCCGACCGGCGGCCTCGACGTGTCGGTGCAGGCGCGCCTGCTCGACCTGTTGCGCGGGCTGGTCACCGACCTCGGCCTCGCGGCCATCGTCGTCACCCACGACCTCGCCGTCGCCCGGCTGCTGTCACAGCGCATGATGGTGATGAAGGACGGCCATGTCGTCGAAGCCGGCCTCACCGACCGCGTGCTCGACGATCCGCGCGCACCCTACACCCAGCTCCTCGTCTCCTCCATCCTGCAGGTCTGAGCATGATCGCGAAAAGTGGTTCCCGGTTTTCGGACAAGATCATGCTCGCAAAGGAAAGGCTGTAACCATGGCCACCCCACTCATCGTCTCCGAGGTCGCCAAGGCCTTCACCATGCACCTGCGCGGCGGCATCCGCCTGCCCGTGGTCGCCAATGTCTCCTTCTCGGTCAGGGCGGGCGAATGCGCCGTGCTTGGTGGGCCATCGGGCGCCGGGAAGAGCTCGATCCTGAAGATGGTCTACGGCAACTACGGCGTCGACCAGGGCCAGATCATCGTCGAGCATCATGGCCAGCTGGTCGATCTCGCCACAGCCAACCCGCGCACGGTCCTATCAGTGCGCCGCGACACGATCGGCTATGTCAGCCAGTTCCTGCGCACCGTGCCGCGCGTCTCGGCCCTCGACGTCGTCGCCGAGCCGCTGGTCGCCCGCGGCATCGCCCGCGACGAGGCCCATACTCGCGCCTCGGATCTGCTCGGCCGGCTGAACCTGCCCGAGCGGCTGTGGAGCCTTCCGCCCGCCACCTTCTCCGGCGGCGAGCAGCAGCGCGTCAACATCGCCCGCGGCTTCATCACCGACCATCCGGTGCTCCTGCTCGACGAGCCGACGGCCTCGCTCGACGCCACCAACCGCGAGGTGGTGATCGGTTTGATCGAGGAGAAGAAGCTGAAGGGCGTGGCCCTGCTCGGCATCTTCCACGACGCCGACGTGCGAGAGGCGGTCGCCGACCGGATCATCGACGTTACCGCCTTCGCCGCCGGGAAGGTTGCAGCATGAGCCGCAAGCTGTCCGAGCAGCCATACGTCCACCCGACCGCCGAGGTCACGCAGTCGACACTCGGCCGCTGGACCGAGGTCTCCGAGCGCACCCGCATCAGCGAGAGCTCGCTCGGCGACTATTCCTATGTCATGCAGGACTGCAGCCTGTGGTGCACCACGGTCGGCAAATTCTCCAACATCGCGGCCGCCGTGCGCTGCAACGCCACCAATCACCCGACCTGGCGGCCGACGCTGCACCACTTCACCTACCGCGCCTCCGACTATTGGGACGACGCCAAGCACGAGTCCGAGTTCTTCGAATGGCGCCGCGCAAACGCGGTGACCATCGGCCATGACACCTGGCTCGGCCATGGCTCGACGGTGCTGCCGGGCGTGACCGTCGGCGATGGTGCGGCGGTCGGCTCGGGCGCCGTCGTCACCAAGGACGTCGCGCCCTACACCATCGTCGCCGGCGTTCCGGCCAAGCCGCTGCGCGAGCGCTTCGACCGCAAGACGGCGGACCGTTTCCAGGCGCTTGCCTGGTGGGACTGGGATCATGCCAGGCTGCGTGTCGCGCTCGACGATTTCCGCAATCTCACGGCGGAAGAGTTTCTGGAGAAGCACGGAGGATAGGCCTGCTCAGCGCGCCAGGAAGAACTTGATCGCCACGAGATTGACCAGGTCGACGAAGAACGCCGAGACCAGCGGCAGGATGATGAAGGCGTTGGGTGACGGACCGTAGTGCTTGGTCACCGCCGTCATCGAGGCGATGGCGGTGGGTGTGGCGCCGAGCGACAGGCCCGTGAAGCCTGCGCTCAGCACTGCCGCCTGATAATCCCTTCCGAGCAGCGGGAAGAGCACCAGCAGGATGAAGGCGACGGCGACGAAGGCCTGCACGGCGACCACCACCAGCAGCGGCCCGGCCATCCCGGCGAGAGTCCAAAGCTGCATGCTCATCAGGGACATGGCGAGAAACGCCGACAGCGAATAGTCGGCTATCAGCGTCATCGCCGGCGTGCGCGCAGGCCAGGGCAGGCCGCGGAAGATGAACGGCACCGTGTTGGACAGCACGATGCCCATGATCAGGCAGGGCACGAACAGCGGCAGCTTGATGCCCATCGCACTGACCGGGCCGTGGACCAGGTAGCCGAGTATCACGGCCGTGTTCACCAGCAACAGCGCCTGCATGAAGCTTGTCCGGTCGATCGATGCGGCAGGCGCGGCCTCGCCTTCCCGCGCGAGTGGATCGGCCGGATCGGCGGTAAGCTTGCCACGTTCGATCAGGAACTTCGCGATGGGGCCGCCCAGCACGCTCGCGAGGATCAGGCCGAGCGTGGCCACTGCCGTGCCCGCCTCCACGGCCGCAGGAAAGCCGTGCTCGGACGCGATCGCCGGGGCCCAGGCGATCGTCGTGCCGTGTCCGCCGACCAGCGCGACCGACCCCATGATCACCCCGGCCGACGACGGCAGGCCGAATTGCGTTGCGCCAATTGTGCCGACCACGTTCTGCAGGAAGACGAAGAATACCGTGACGACGCAGAGGACGACCAGCGTCTTGCCGCCGGCAAGAAGATCGGACAGACGAGCGTTCACCCCGACGGTGGCGAAGAATATGACAAGGAGCCGGTCCCGCGTTGTCATCTCGAAAGCGATCTCGGTGCCAGCCAGGACATAGACCGCCCATATGGCGAGCGCCGCAAGGAAGCCACCAGTGACTGGTTCAGGGATGTTGTAGTCGCGCAGAAATGCGATCCGGCCGGTCAGGATCACCCCGACGAAGTAGACGACAATGCCCAGCGTAAGGGTGAGAAAATCAGGCACCACGAGCGCGTTTGCAGCTGCCGTCATCAGAGCCCCTCTGCCGGCTGGAAGCATGCGAGTTCATGGCCGGCACGGCACAACCTTAAGCAGAAGCCGTGCGCGGGCAAGCGGCATCGCAAAATCCGCGCAAAAAGAAAACGCCCGCAGCCTTGCGGCCGCGGGCGCTTGATCGTCAGGCGATGGTCGCCGGAGCTTACGCTTTCTGGATGGCGGAAAGCTGCCAGTCGCCGCCGTTCTGGCGCACGAAGGTCCAGAGTTCGGTGGTCTCGGTCGGCTCCTTTTCGTCGCCGTCCACCACCTCGCCCGTCGTGCGGTTGCGGGTCACGTCGATCGAGGAGTAGTTGAGCGCGGCAGTCGCATAGTCGCGGTCGCCCTCGTTCCAGGCCTCGGCGATGTCCGCCTGCAGAAGCTGCACGTCGGTCACGTCGTTGCGAACGCCGTTCTGGGCGTTGTCGGCCAGCTCTTCCGAGAGATACGACACCATCTCCGGCGTCACCAGGCGGCGCAGCGCCTTGTGGTCCTCGCGGCCGAAGGCTTCCTGCACTTCGGTCAGCATGCGCTGGAAGGTCTCGAGGTCGCTCTGATCGAGCTCGATCTCACGGGTTGCCGGCTGCTGCGGCGCCGAACCCATTCCGCTGCCCCCGATGTTCGGGATGTTGAAGGCGCGCTTGCCTTCCTCACGCGGCGCGGCATCGCGATAGTTGAAGTTGCCGCCGCCGGCACCGGCACCAGCCATCGCCGGACCGGAGTTCGCCTGCCGCGAGCGGAAGAGACGCAGGGCGAGCCAGATGGCGCCGCCGATGAGCAGCACTTGCAGCAGCATGCCAAACATGCCGGCGAGACCGCCGAAGCCCTGGCCGAGCATCATGCCGATCAGGCCGCCCATCAACAGGCCGCCAAGCATCGATCCGCCAAAACGGCTCATGAATCCGGGACGCTGCTGGGCAGCCGCACCCGGACGGGCCGCGTTGGTGGCCGGGTTGGTCGCCTGGCCGGTGTTCGGCGTCATCGAGCGTTCCATCGGCGCGGTCTGCTGCGGCGCGGTGCGCGTCGGCGGGGCCGACTGGAAGGTGCGCGTTCCGCGGCTGCCGAAGCTGCCGCCACGGCGGGCATCGGCGTGGTCGACCGCGACCATCGAGAACGCAAGGAACAGGCCCGCGAAAAGCGTGGCAAAGCGGGTCGTTCGGGACAATTTCATCGGCGGTTCCTCAAAGTGACGTCCGCCCTCATATAATGTCTAACAACTGTAGTGTCAGGGGCGCCGGCAATTTTTTGGTCCGAATTCTCCGGTCGCCGATTGTCGCAGCGCCCTCAACCTTTCCGGCTTTGATTGTAGAGTGTTCCCGGCGTTTGCGTACGGAACTGCTGCGGCTGGAGACAGGGATGATCGGCAGCGTGCTCCTCGGAGTGGCCTTTGTCGGCGGAACGATCCTGCTGACGCTCACGTCCTATTTTTTCATGCGCTGGATCACCGGCGGCGACCCGAACGACAACGACAAGGAACTGGCGAGCTCGATAGCGGTCCGCATCTCGGCGCTGCACGGGCTGATCCTCGCCCTCGTCTTCGCGCAGGAGATGATCGAGTACCAGCAGCTCAAATACGAAAGCGCCACCGAGGCCGACGCTATCGCCGATGTCTATTATGACGCGGAACGCTACGGGGCCGACGCGCAGGCGGCCATCCAGAAACCCATGTCCGCCTATCTGCGCGTGGTGGTCAAGCAGGAGTGGGATCATCTGGGCACCTCCGGCGAACTGGAGCCGGGAGCATGGGCAGAGTGGGACAATGCCTACCGCGCCATCCTCGACCTCACCCCGGCGAGCGAGCGCCAGAAAAGCCTGCGCGACCACATGCTGACCCAGATCCAGGCCATCGCAGACACCCGCGTCAAGCGTTCCAACCATGGCGCCGGCTCGATCAACACCATGTTCTGGTTCGCCGCCTTGTCGGGCCTCATCCTGATCGCATCGTCCTACTATCCCTTCCCGGCTGAGAGACGCAGCGTGCTGCTGATCGCGCTTTTCGGCGCCTACACGGGCATCATCCTGTTCTTGATCTACGCCTTCTCGAACCCATACCGCCATCCGGCAGTACTCTCGCCCATCGCCTACGAGCGCTTGCTGGTGCAGATCGGCGCGTCCGCCGACTGAGGAGCCGAGCCGAGGTACCCGGCGTCGCGGCTGCTGAATTTCCCGCCTCCCTGTGCACCGTAACAAAACTGACATGGTCCCGACATTGCAGCTTCATCCAGCGGGGCTAGGCGAAATCCCGACAAGGGCGAAATGGCCCGACGGGACAGGGAAGCCAAGATGCTCGAAATTCGCAACGTCACGCGCCGCTTCGGCAGGAATGTCGCCGTGAACGGTGTCAACCTCCGGATCCAGCCGGGCCAGATGGTCGGCATCATCGGCCGTTCCGGCGCCGGCAAGTCGACCCTGCTCAAGACCATCAACCGCCTGATCGACCCGAGCGAGGGCTCGATCTCCTTCGACGGCACCGAAGTGTCGTCGCTGCGCGGCACGCAACTGCGCCGATGGCAGCGCGACTGCGCCATGATCTTCCAGCAGTTCAACCTGGTGCCGCGCCTCGACGTGCTGACCAACGTGCTGCTCGGCCGCCTCAACCATCGTTCGACCGGGCTCAACCTGCTCGGCATCTTCTCCCGCGAGGAACGCATCCGGGCAATCGCCGCCCTAGAGCGCCTCGACATCGCCCGCACCGCCCTCCAGCCGGCCGGCACGCTTTCGGGCGGCCAGCAGCAGCGTGTCGCAATCGCCCGCGCTTTGATGCAGGAGCCGAAGCTGATCCTCGCCGACGAGCCGATCGCCTCGCTCGACCCGCTCAACGCCAAGGTGGTGATGGACGCGCTGCGCGACATCAACCTGCGCGAAGGCATCACCGTCATCACCAACCTGCACACGCTCGACACCGCCCGCACCTACTGCAACCGCATCATCGGCATGCAGGGCGGCGCGGTCGTATTCGACGGCGCGCCCGAGGACCTCACCATCGAGGCCGTCCGCCTCGTCTACGGAGCCGACGCCGACGGCGCCGAGATTTCCGAAGCCATCACCTCGACCAGCATCCGTCCGGTCAAGGTCAGGGTTCCCGCATCCGCCGCACCTCTCGAACCGGCCTACGCCCCGGTCTGAGGCCATCAGCGGTCGTCTCGCCCGCGTCAAGGGCCCGCAATCTGCAACCGCGATGACCCGGCACGAAACCGGGCCGAATGGAGACATGCCATGTTCAAGAAAGCACTTCTGGGTGCCGCTTCGTTCGCCGTGTTGGCGATCGGTTCGGCCAACGCCGCCGACCTCAAGGAATTCCGCATCGGCCTGATTGGCGGCGAGAACGAAGCCGACCGCCTGCGCAACTTCCAGTGCCTGGTCGACCAGTTGCCCCAGGCCATCGGCGTCGAGAAGGTGTCGCTGTTCCCGGCAGCCGACTATGACGGCACCATCCAGGGCCTGCTCGGCGGCACGCTCGACTACGCCGAGCTCGGCGCTTCGGGCTACGCCAAGATCTACCTGCAGGACAAGGAAGCGGTCGAGCCGATCCTGACCACCGTCCAGACCGACGGCGCCACCGGCTACTACTCGATCATGGTCGCCAAGAAGGACTCGGGCATCACCAAGCTCGAAGACCTCAAGGGCAAGAAGCTCGGCTTCGCCGATCCGGACTCGACCTCGGGCTACCTGATCCCGGTCACCTCGCTTCCCAAGGATCTCGGTGGCACGGCCGTCAAGGACTTCGTCGCCGAGACCGGCTTCGGCGGCGGCCATGAGAACCTCGTCCTCGAAGTGCTCAAGGGCACCTTCGACGCCGGCACGACCTTCGGTTCGGGCGTCGGCGAGTTCAAGGACGGCTACACCTCGGGCAACCTGAAGAAGATGGTCGACAAGGGCATCCTCGACATGGACGACCTGGTCGAGGTCTGGAAGTCGCCGCTGATCCCGAACGGCCCGATCGTCGTTCGCACCTCGCTCGACGCCGACATCAAGTCCAAGTTCAAGGACTACATGATGAAGCTGCCACAGACCGATCCGGCCTGCTTCTCGGCCATCCAGGGCGGCGACTTCACCGGCTTCACCGAAGTCACCCCGGAATTCTACCAGCCCGTGATCGACGCCCGTAAGGCGCAGATCGGCAGCTAAGCCCTCAGGCAGCATGGACGCGCCGCGCCCTCACGCGGCGCGTCCTCTTTATCCGGAATCGGACGGAACCCCATGACAATGCCCCTCACGGAAGCCGGCCTCGCGGTCGAGCGCCACTGGCGTGAACTCGCCAGCCGTCGCCGCCTGCACACCATCGGCGGCCTCATCCTGCTGTTCCTCGCCCTTTCCGGCTCGCTTTGGTTTGCCAATGAGTCCAACGCCGGCAAGTTCTTCGATCGGTTGCCGCACTTCTTCGATTTCGTCGACCAGTTGATCCCGCGCGACGGCCTTGAGGTCTGGCGCGCCATGTTCGACCTGCCCTCGCCCTATGCCGACGGCAGCCTGAAGTTCGACTATCCCGAAGGCCGGATGTATCTGTTCGGCTCGTTCTACATGCCCGAATACGTCTACAAGATGCTGGAGACGATCAACATCGCGCTCGTCTCGACGCTGATCGGTTTCGCCTTCGGCTTCCTGCTCTGCTTCCTCGCGGCATCCAATCTGGTGACCCAGCGCTGGCTGCGCTTCTTCGTCCGTCGTTTCCTCGAAATCCTGCGCGCCTTCCCCGAGATCGTCATCGCCGGCTTCTTCCTGGCGGTGCTCTCGATGGGCGCCATCCCGGCGATCATAGCCGTGTCGTTGCACACCATCGGCGCATTGGGAAAACTGTTCTTCGAAGTTGTCGAGAACGCCGACATGAAGGCCGACGAGGGCCTGCGCGCCGTCGGCGGCAACTGGCCCGAGCGCGTCTGGTTCGGCATCGTGCCGCAAGTCATGCCCAACTTCCTGAGCTACGGCCTGCTGCGCCTCGAGATCAACGTCCGCGCATCGACAATCATCGGCGCCGTCGGCGGCGGCGGCATCGGCGAAGCGCTGCGCCTGTCGATCAGCCGCAACCACGAAGCCAAGACCATCGCCATCATCATCCTCCTGTTCTGCACCATCGTGGCGGTCGACCAGTTCTCGGCCTGGCTGCGCAAGAAACTGGTCGGCGAGCAGGCCTTCGCCTTCGGCCGCGGACAATAATCATGACCACCCTTTCCATGGCCGACATGCAGGCCATCGCCGACCGCCATCCCGGCGTCGTCACCGGCTCCTGGCGCAGGAGCCTGATCGGCTGGGCCGTAAGCGCCGGCATCGTCGCCTATCTTGTCTTCGCCTGGTGGTTCTTCTCGGTGGGCGCGGTTCTCGCCGGCGGCAACTGGGGCATCGCCGGAACCTATCTCGCCGACTGGGTCAGTTATGAAGTTCGTCCGCAGGTCGCATTCAGGGACGGCCGCCTCGACGTCAGCTATCCGCGCTTCTCGTCCTACCGCGCCGACCGCCACCCCGACTGGCTCGACATCACCCAGCCGGCCGGCGCGGCAATCGACGGCAACAAGGCTCCTGCCGACCGCGTCGTCGCCCATATCGGAACCAGCACGACGATCGACGTTGCTCCGCAGCGCGTCGTGGTCAGCCATGGCGGCGAAACGCTCGACGTGACCATCGCGCCGAGCCGGAGCATTTCAGTCACCGGCACCCTGCCCACCTGGGCGGCGCAGAAGGCGCCTGGCCAAAAGATCGTCGCCGATTTCGGCTTTGCCGGCGGCCTCCAGATCGACGAGGACGACGTCAAGATCCGTCACCGCTTCCTCGGCTGGGAGAACTTCTTCTTCGACGCCAACTCGCCCTTCTGGGGCAAGTCGACAACCGAAGTGCTGTCGCTGGTCTTCTCGGGCGAACGCCTCGACCCGAAGATGTCGAATACCGCCCTTGCCTGGGACAACATCGCCAACAACTCGGAATGGCAACATGGCGACGTCTGGCTCAAGCTCGCCCAGACCATCGTCATGGCCTTCGTCGGCACGCTGTTCGCGAGCCTGATCGCCTTCCCGCTCGCCTTCGCCGCGGCCCGCAACATCACGCGCAACCGCCTCGTCAACCAGGTCACCAAGCGCTTCTTCGACTTCCTCCGCTCGGTCGACATGCTGATCTGGGCGCTGTTCTTCACCCGCGCCTTCGGCCCCGGCCCGATCGCCGGCATCTCGGCGATCTTCTTCACCGACACCGGCACCTTCGGCAAGCTCTACTCCGAGGCACTGGAGAACATCGACGACAAGCAGCGCGAAGGCATGCGCTCGGTCGGCGCCTCGCCGGCATCGGTACAGCGCTACGGCGTGGTGCCCCAGGTGCTGCCGGTGCTGGTCAGCCAGTCGCTCTACTTCTGGGAATCGAACACCCGCTCGGCCACCATCATCGGGGCCGTCGGGGCCGGCGGCATCGGCCTGAAGCTGTGGGAAGCGATGCGTACCAATTCCGACTGGGAGAACGTCGCCTACATGGTGCTGCTCATCCTCATCGTCGTGTTCATTTTCGACAACATCTCGACCGCGTTGCGCCACCGCCTGATCGGAGGCAAGTCCAGTCACTGAACTTTTCCGACCGGCCCTTGCAAAGCCAAGAAAGTCGGCCACTACTTCGTCAAACTGTCACGCAAATCATCTATCGGGCTTTCGTCCCCAAGGAAGAACCGCGCCATGCGCTACGCCATCTATTTCACGCCGGAGCATGACGATCCACTGTGCCGCATCGCTGCCGGCTGGCTCGGGCGCGATGCCTTTGGTGGCGCGACCATCCCGGCAAGGGCCCATGGCGAACTGTCCGCCGCGGAAGTCGCCTTTCACACTGCGGCGGCTCGCCGCTACGGCTTCCACGCCACTTTGAAGGCGCCGTTCCACCTGGCTGACGGCGTCAGCGAAACGATGCTGGTCGACGCGGTCGACGCCTTCGCGGCAGAGGCCGTGCCCTTCGACATTCCGCGGCTGAAGCTCGCCCAGATCGACGGCTTCTTCGCCCTGGTCCCGGCGGAGGACCTGCCCGAACTCAACGATTTCGCAGCCGACGTGGTGAAAGCCTTCGAGCCGCACCGCGCGCCGCTGACGGACGCCGAACTCGCCCGCCGCAACCCCGATGCTCTCAGCCCGCAGGAATGCCGCTACCTGAGCCAGTGGGGCTACCCATACGTCTTCGACGCCTTCCGCTTCCACATGACCTTGAGCGGCCGCGTCGCCACGGAAGAAGCGCCGCGCGTTCGTGCGGCAATCGAACAATGCCTGGGCAATGTGCTCGACAGGCCGGTACCCGTCGCCGGGATCGCAATCTTCGTCGAGCCGACCACTGGCGCGCCCTTCGAGGTGCTGAGCTACCATGCGCTGGGCAAGCAAGCCGAGAGAAAGACCGCCTGAGATGACCGACCTTGTCCTGAGAAACGCCCGCATCGTGCTTGCCGACGCCGTGATCGACGGCTCGATCGTCGTCCGCGACGGCAGGATCGCCGAAATCTCCACCGGCCCCAGTGCCATCGGTGAGGACATGGGTGCCGACTTCGTCATCCCCGGCCTCGTCGAACTCCACACCGACCACCTCGAAGGGCACTATGCGCCTCGTCCGCGCGTGCGCTGGAACCCCATTGCCGCAGTGCTCGCCCATGACGCCCAGGTGGCGTCTGCCGGCATCACCACCGTCTTCGACGCGCTGCGCGTCGGCATCGACGACGATTCCGACATGACCTCGGCCGACATGCGCCTGCTGGCCGACGCCATCGAGGACAGCGTGCGCCAGGACCGCGTCCGCGCCGACCACTTCATCCACCTGCGCTGCGAGGTCTCGGCCAATGACTGCCAGGAGGGTTTTGCCGTTTTCGACGGCGACGACCGCGTCAAGCTCGCCTCGCTGATGGACCACGCGCCCGGCCAGCGCCAGTTCGTCGATTTCGACACCTACGCCTACTATTACCAGCGCAAGCTCAAGCTCAACGACGTCGAGTTCAAGGCCTTCTGCGACAAGCGCATGGGCGACTCGGCCCGCAACTCGGCGCTCAACCGCGAAGCGATCTCGGCAGCCTGCCACGCGCGCGGCATCGTGCTGGCGAGCCATGACGACGCCACCGTCGCCCATGTCGACGAGGCAATCACGCAAGGTATCCGCGTCGCCGAATTCCCGACCACGGTCGAGGCGGCAAGTGCCTCCAAAGGCGCCGGCCTCGGCGTACTGATGGGCGCACCCAATGTCATGCGCGGCGTCTCTCATTCAGGCAATGTCTCGGCCCGCGCGCTGGCCGAGCAGGGACTGCTCGACATCCTGTCGTCGGACTACATCCCCTTCAGCCTGATCCAGTCGGCTTTCTTCCTCGGCGAGGTGGTCGAGGGCATCACCCTGCCGCAGGCAGTCGCCATGGTGTCGAAGAACCCGGCCGAAGCGGTCGGCCTCGCCGACCGCGGCGTGATCGAGGCAGGTCGCCGCGCCGACCTGGTCCGCGTCCGCGTCGACGAGCACGTACCGGTCGTCCGCACCGTCTGGCGCGAAGGCCGACGCGTCGCCTGACGCGCAGCTCTATTGCGCCAAGGCCGGCTCTTCGCGGCCAGCCAAGCGGTAGACGGTGAATGCCGTCGCCGCCGCCGAGATTGCTGCGGCAAAGGCAAACAGCGGGCCATAGCCGATCGCATCGGCAAGCAGCCCGGCGATGGCCATTCCGGCGAGGAAGACGAGCACCTGCGAGCAGGCGAAGATCGAGAAGTCCGTGCCGGGCTGATCGCGCGACGACATCTCCATGAACAGGCTGTAGAGTACCACGATCTCCATGTAGCGGACGAGCGCGTGACCTGCCGCGGCGCCGAACAGCACGTAGTAGCCGCCGACCAGCCCGAGGGCATGCAGCGCAAACCAGCCGTAGCAGAGGCTGCGCATCAGGCCGAACAGGCCGAGCGCGGTGCTGCTGCCCGCCTTCATCATCAGATGTGCGGCCGCCGCCGATCCGGCGAGACCGGCGACGGCCGCCGCCCCGCCCGTGAGATAGCCGATGGTGTCGAGCGCGACGCCGTTGTCGACGAGATAGGGCTTCTCCATCGCAGTCATCAGGCCTTCGCTGGAACGGTAGACGAGCACCACGACGAGCAGCCGCCGCGCCTCCGGCCTGCTGAAGAAGGCGCGCAAAGTGGCGCGCTTCTCAGATCCGCTGCCGCCGGAGGAGTGCTCTTCGTGCATGAGGAAGACCACGGCCAGCGGCAGCAGCGAGATCGCCGCCACGAGGAGAACCGCCGCCTGCCACCCGAAAATCTGGTAGACGACGAGGCTCGCCGTGCCGCCAAGGATCACGCCGGCTGCTGCGCCGCCGCCCTGGATGGCATTGCCGATTGGGCGGTCCGCCGGCGCAAGATGCTTGGTGGCATAACCGTCGATGGCGATGTCCTGTGTCGAGATCAGTAGCGACAACACCATGCCGACCGCCATGAAGAGGCCGAATTTGGAAGGCTCGACGAAGGAAAGCCCCACCAGCGTTGCAATGATGCCCACCTGCGTCAGGCCGATCCATCCAGCACGATGCGCGCGGGCAAAGGGGCGGATGCGGTCGATCTGCGGCGCCCACAGGAACTTCAGCAGGGTCGGCAGCAGCAGAAGCCCGACCATGCCAATCGCCGTACGCGACACGCCTTGCTCGCGCATGATGGGCAGCGCAGCGGTGCCGACGAGATACACCGGCGTCGCCTGCGCCACATAGAGCCCGGCGAGGACCACGAAGAGGCGTATGCGCTCCGACCGCCGACGCGCCGGGCCAGCACCATCGACACCCGGGATGCCATCCCTGTACAATTTTCAGCTCCAGGCGCCGGTTCAAGTTGCAGACAACTTTTTCACCCGCCACGGATGCTCAACCACAAATTGCTGTCAAGCATTTCCTGCATGACCGCCGGGCTTCGGCGAAGCCGGGCCCCGACAGCAACCTGCGCTCATATTCCGCTATGTGGGTTCAGCCCCGTGCCGGAGCCGGCCGGCTACCGCACCTCCGCACGCGCCCTTGGCCGTGCGTCGTTGCGTTCATGGGTGAAGATCGCGGCCGGCAGCGGCTGGCGGTTGCGGATGATGTCGGCGCCCTTTTCGCCGACCATGATCGTCGGGCCATTGGTGTTGCAGGAAGGCACCCGCGGCATCACCGAACTGTCGCAGACGCGCAGGCCTTCCAGGCCGCGCACCTTGAGCTCGAGGTCGACCACGGCCATCTCGTCGGTGCCCATCTTGCAGGTGCCGACGGGGTGATGGTCGGTCTTGGCGTTGGCACAGCCATAGTCGAACAGTTGCTCGTCCGTCACCTTGTCCGGCCCGGGGAGCCGCTCGGCAAGAACGAACGGCTTGAGCGCCGGCTGCTGCATGATCTCGCGTGCAACCCTCAGGCCCTCGATCGACATCTTGCGGTCGTGGGGATCGGCCCAGTAGTTCGGGTCGATCAGCGGCGCTGCCGCCGGATCGCTGGAGGCGAGCCGCACGGTGCCGCGCGAGCGCGGGTGCAGATAGGCCGAGTTCAGCGTCACCCCGGCATTCTTGAGCCGGGCGACGCCCGCCTCGATGCCTGAGCCCAGGCCCAGATGGAACTGGATATCGGGCGAGCGCGCGTCGGGATCGGCATACCAGAAGCCGCCCGTCTCGAAGAGGCTCGACGTCACCGGGCCGGTGCGGAACAGCACATATTGCAGCCCGGCCCACAGCGTGCGGTGCAGCTTGGCGACGTTGTCATAGGTGTGGTCGCCGGTGCATTCGGAGATGACGAACAGGTCGAGATGGTCCTGCATGTTCTCGCCGACGCCCTTCAGGTCGTGAACGACCGGTACGCCGACGCTCTTCAGGTGGTCGGCCGGGCCGATGCCCGACTGCAGCAGCAGCTTGGGCGAGCCGATGGCACCCGAGGACACCAGCACCTCTCGATCGGCACGGATGATCTCGCTGCCATTGCCCCGAGCCACCTCGACGCCGACGGCCCTGCCCTTTTCGACCACGATGCGCGTCACCCGTGCGCCCAGCCTGACGGTCAGGTTGCGCCGATCCTTAATCGGGTCGAGATAGGCCATCGCCGCCGAAGATCGACGCTTGTTGCGCTGGGTTAGCTGGTAGAAGCCGACGCCGGCCTGCTGGCGTCCGTTGAAATCGTGGTTGTAGGGAATGCCGAGTTCCTGCCCGGCGCGGATATAGGCGTCGCAGATCGGCAACGCCGCCGACGGCATCGAGACGCCCAGCGGCCCGCCATAGCCGTGATAGTCGTCGGCAAACCGCTGGTTGTCCTCGCAGCGCTTGAAATAGGGCAGCACCGAGCGGTAGTCCCAGCCGGCGCAACCGTCCTCGCTCGCCCAGAGATCGTAGTCGACCGCGTTGCCGCGCGTGTAGAGCTGGGCGTTGATGCTCGAGCCGCCGCCAATGACCTTGGCCTGGGTGTAGCGCAGCACCCGGTTCTTCATGTGCTTCTGCGGCACGGTCTCCCAGCCCCAGCTCGCCACGCCCTTGGTCATCTTGGCGAAGCCGGCCGGCATGTGGAACAGCGGGTTCCAGTCGCCGCCGCCGGCTTCGAGCAGAAGCACGCGCACGTCCGGATCCTCGCTTAGCCGGTTGGCGAGCACGCAGCCTGCGGGACCTGCACCCGTGATGATGTAGTCGTAGGTCATCTCGAAACTCTCAGAGACGCGCGACGGACAAAGCGCCGTCGGCCTTGATGATGCTGCCGGTGGCGAAGCCGAAGCTGCCCCCGGCCAATGCTGCCGCAATGCGGCCGATGTCGTCGGGCTCGCCCCAGCGCCTCGCCGGCACCAGCCCGTCCGCGATCAGCCGGTCGTATTTTTCCTGCACCTTCGCCGTCATGTCGGAGCGGATGATGCCGGGACGGATCTCGAACACGTCGATGCCTTCTCCCGCGAGCCGCAGCGTCAACCCTTGTGTGAGGGCCGCAAGCCCGGCCTTCGACATGCAGTAGTCGAGCCGCTCGGGTGAGGTCATCTCGGCCGAGATCGAGGTGATGTTGATCATCGAGCGGCGCTGGCTTGGCTGGGGCATGCCAAGCATCGCCCGCAGCACGGCCTGGGTGAAAAACACCGTGCCGCGAAGGTTGACCGCCATGATGGCATCGAAATTCTCGGGCGTGAGTTCGAGGAAGTCGCCCCTGACCTTGGAGGCGATGCCGGCATTGTTGACCAGGCAGTCGAGCCGGCCAAAGTGAGCGACGATCTTCTCGACCGTCTCAGCATGCCCCTCTATCTCGGCAAGATCGGAGGCGACGAACAGCACCTTCGCGCCGTGCTTTTCGAGGCCCGACACCGCGTCCGCCGCCTGGTCCTCCTCGCGGTCGGTGATGGCGAGGTCGAAGCCAGCTTCGGCCAGCGCCTTCGCCACGGCAAGCCCGATGCCGCGGCGTGCGCCGGTGACTATGGCCACGGGTTTGGCGTTGGCGCTCATGCAGCAAGATCCCTTTGCGCGATGTGGTCGGCGACGCGCAACGCTTGCGCTGCGATCGTCAGCGCCGGGTTCACCGCCGCCGAAGTCGGCAGGAAGCTCGCATCGACAACAAACAGGTTGGGATGGTCGAAGGCACGGCAGAACACGTCGAGCGGCGCCTCCTTCGGATCGGTGCCGATGCGCACAGTGCCACACTGATGCGACGGCGTCCGCTTGTCGAATGCGCGCGACACGACCACGGGAAAGCCAGCGCTGCGCAGCACGTCCTTGAGCTTAGCCACCAGCCGCTCATGCGCTTCCCAGTTGCTGCGCACCCATTTCAGCACGATGCGCTCGCCATCGACCATGACACGGCTCTCCGGCGAAGGCAGGTCCTCGCTCATGGCGTAGAAGTCGATCGAATGCGCGGTAACGCGGTTCAGCAGCCACTCCGGCACGGCTGGCATAGCGCCCTTGAGGATCGTACCCGAGATGCGCCCGAGCAGTTGCACATTGCCCAGCGGCGGCCCACCCTCTCCGTCGGAGAGGTAGAAATCGTTGAAGCCGAAAGTCTTCTGGTAGACCGAGTCGTTGCGGAACCAGGGGCTGACCGCGATTACCGCCGTCGAGTTGTGGTTCATGAAGTTGCGGCCGACCTGGTCGGAGCGGTTGGCCAGCCCGGTCGGATGGGCGTCGTTGGCAGAGCGCAGCAAAAGCACTGCCGATTGCACCGCGCCCGCTGCCAGGATCACCAGCCTAGGCCTCAGCACCGCGGCCTCCCCGTTGCGGAGATAGTGGACCGCCACGATCTTCCCGTCCGCCCCGCTCTCCAGCCGTGTCACGCGCGAGCCGGTCTGGAGCTTCACATTGCCATACTTGAGCGCGGCGACCAGAGCCGTCGTCTCCGCATCCATCTTGCCATCGAAGCTGTTGGGATGCGCGTCCCACGGCGTCTTGCCCTTGGCCAACCAACGCTCGATGTCGACGCCGAGCGGCAGCGAATAGGGATGCACGCCCTTGGACTTCAGCCTGGCGCGCACGCCGGCGATTACCGGCTCGTCGGCAACAGGCGTATACGGATAGCCGCCGGAGTGCGCAGGTTCCGTCGGGTCCTCGCCGAGCGCACCGCGCACCTGATAGACCTGTTCGGCCAGCCCATACCATGGCTCCAGTTCCTCATAGGGAAACGGCCAGGCCGGCGAGACACCATCGAGATGCTGCATCTCGCCAAAATCCTCGCGGCGATAGCGCGTCAGCACCGCCCCGTAGAATTTAGAATTGCCGCCGACATTATAGTAGTTGCCGGGGTTGAAGCCGGTGCCGTCGGCCTCGTACCAGGTCTCCTTCGGCCGGAAATGCCCGCGCTGGAAGATCGCGCGCTGGTCGCGGTTCTCCGGCCGATCCTCGATATGGCCGCCGGCCTCGAGCACGAGGATCTCCGCACCTGTCGCGGCGAGCCCTGCGGCGATTGTGGCGCCTCCGACCCCCGAACCGATGATGACGATGTCGGGCTGTCCGGACATGTCAGACGATGCGCAACTGGCTCTTGGGGTCGAAGAACACCGCCTTGTCGAGATTGAAGGCGAGCTTGGTCTTCTGGCCGGCATGGATGGCGGCGTCCGCCCGCAGCCGCGCCACCACCTCCTTGCCGCCAAGCTTGGTGACCGCGAAGGTGTCGGAGCCCGCCGGCTCCACCACCTCGATCAGGCATTCGCCCTCGGCCAGCGACTTGGCGTTGCGATCCGCACCGTCGGGATCGGTCAGCGCTTCCGGGCGAACCCCGAAGATGATCTCCTTGCCGGAATAGGCGCCGAGCGCACCGTTGGCCGTCTTGATCGGCAGCGCCAACGGCTGTTCGCTCGGGCGGTCGAGCACGACGTTGAGCCCGCCCGCACCGCCCTCCAGCCGCGCCGAAAGCAGATTCATCGCCGGCGAGCCCATGAAGTCGGCGACGAACATGTTGGCCGGGCTGTTGTAGATCTCGGCCGGCGTGCCGAACTGCTGCAGGATGCCGTCCTTCAGCACGGCGATCTTGGAGGCCAGCGTCATCGCCTCGATCTGGTCGTGGGTGACGTAGACGATGGTCGTCTTCATGCGCTGGTGCAGGCGCTTGATTTCGGTGCGCATGTCGACGCGCAGCTTGGCGTCGAGGTTGGACAGAGGCTCGTCGAACAGGAACACCTGCGGATTGCGGACCAGCGCCCGACCCATGGCGACGCGTTGGCGCTGGCCGCCCGAGAGCTGGCTCGGCTTGCGGTCAAGCAGGTGCCCGATCTGCAGGATGTCGGCCACCTGCTTGATCGCCTTGTCGCGCTCGTCCTTCGGCACGCCGCGGATCTCCATGCCGAAGGCGATGTTCCCGGCCACCGTCATGTTCGGGTAGAGCGCATAGGATTGGAACACCATGGCGATGTCGCGCTTCGACGGATGCAGGCCGTTGACCGACTTGCCGTTGATGGCGATGTCGCCCGAGGTGATCGGCTCCAGCCCGGCAATGGTGTTGAGCAGCGTGGACTTGCCGCAACCAGAGGGGCCGACGAGCACGAGGAAGCCGCCCTTGTCGATCTCGATGTTGATGTCCTTGAGGATCTCCACCTGGCCGTAGTTTTTGTAGAGATTGTTGATCTTGAGGAACGACATGGGCTTACCCCTTGACCGCGCCGGCCATCAGGCCGCGCACGAAATAGCGTCCGGAGACGATGTAGACGATGAGGGTGGGCAGGGCGGCAAGGATCGCCCCTGCGAAGTGGACGTTGTATTCCTTCACGCCGGTCGACGAGTTCACCAGATTGTTGAGCGCGACCGTGATCGGGATCGAATTGAACCCCGAGAACGACGAGCCGAACAGGAAGTCGTTCCAGATGTTGGTGAACTGCCAGATCACCGTGACGACGATGATCGGGCCTGACGACGGCAGCAGGATGCGGCGGAATATCTGGAAGAAGCTGGCGCCGTCGATCTGCGCCGCCCGCACCAATTCGGTCGGGAACGCCTCGTAGTAGTTGCGGAAGAACAGCGTGGTGAAACCGAGGCCGTAGATGGCATGGATGAGCACCAGCCCGGTAATGGTGCCGGCAAGCCCAGTGAGGCCGAGGATGCGGGCCGAGGGGATCAGCACGATCTGGAACGGGATGAAGCAGGCAAGCAGCATCATGCCGAAGACGATGTTGTCGCCCTTGAAGCGCCACTTGGTCAGCACGTAGCCGTTGAGCGCGCCGAGGATGGTCGAGATGGCGACTGCGGGAACCACCATCATCACCGAATTGAGGAAGTAGGGCTTGAGGCCCGTCGGCTGCACACCGATCTGTGCCGTAGACCACGCCGACAGCCATGGCGCGATGGTCCACTGCTGCGGCAGCGCCAGCATGTTGCCCTGGCGGATCTCGTCCAGCGGCTTCAGCGAATTTACGATCATCACGTAGAGCGGCAACAGGTAGTAGACCGCAAACAGGATCAGCACGGCATAGATGAGAGCTCGGGCAAAAATGCCGTTGCGGGTGGCGACGTCCTGGGAAGCGGCGCTCATTTCTTCTTCCCCAGTTCGGAGTAGAGATAGGGCACGATGATGGCGAAGATCATCATCATCATGATGATCGCCGAGGCCGCACCCATGCCCATTTCGTTGCGGCCGAAGGTGAATTTCTGCATGAACAGCGCGGGCGTCCAGGTCGCGGTGCCAGGGCCGCCGTCAGTCATCGCCACCACCAGGTCGTAGGACTTGATGGCGAGATGGGCGAGAACCACGAAGGCGGACAGGAACACTGGCCGCATCAGCGGAATGATGATCCGGCGATAGATCGTCAGCGTCGATGCGCCGTCGATCTGGGCCGCCTTGATGATCTCGTTGTCGACGCCGCGGAGCCCCGCGAGGAACATCGCCATGACGAAGCCGGACGACTGCCAGACGGCGGCGATCACGATCGTGTAGATCGCCATCTTGCCGTCCTTGATCCAGCGGAACGAGAAGCTCTCCCAACCCCACGACTGCACGACGTGCTCGAGGCCGATGCCGGGATCGAGGAACCATTTCCAGGCGACGCCGGTGACGATGAAGGACAGCGCCATCGGGTAGAGGTAGATCGGCCTGAGCACGCCCTCGCCGCGGATCTTCTGGTCGAGGAAGATCGCCAGAGCCAGCCCGATAAAACTGCAGATGACGATGTACAGCACCGAGAAGATCGCGAGGTTCTTCAGCGCCGTGATCCAGTTGGGATGATTGAACAGCCTGACATAGTTGTTCAGGCCGACCCAGGTCGAGAAATCGGGCAGCAGCTTCGAGCCGGAGAACGACAGGAAGGCCGTGAAGACAATGAAGCCGTAGACGAAGATCAGGATCAGCGCGAAGCTAGGCGCCAGCACGATCTTCGGCAGCAGGTCCTGCAACGTCGCGCGCGGGTTCGTTACCGCGCGGGGTGCGGTCGTGGTGAGATCGGCCATGGGTCCAGCCTCTGGGTTGTCAGGTCAGGATGTGCCCCGGCCGGAGCCGGGGCACGAAAGCAGGCGATCAGCCCTTGGCAGCTGCGATCGCTTCGGCCAGCGCGGCGGCGGCCGCCTTCGAGTCGAGCTCGCCGTTGAAGTTGCGGGTCACGACGTCATAGAGCGCGTTCTTGACCGCTGCCGGAGCCGCGTAACCATGCGCCATCGAGCCGAACAGCTTGCCGCTGGTGCTGGCTTCGGCCAGGTCCTTGATGCCCTTCTTGCCGCAATCGTCGAAGGCGGTGTCCGGCACGTCGGTGCGCGCCGGCACCGAGCCCTTGACCACGTTGAAGGACGACTGGAAGCCCGGATCCTCGATATCAGAGGCCATCTTCATCTGTGCCGCCTTCTTGTCGTCGCCGACCTTGAACATCATGAACATGTCGGAGTTGAAGGTGACGGCGCCCTGCGTGCCGGGGAAGCGGATGCAGACGAAGTCGGTGCCCGGCTTCTGGCCGGCCTTGAGGAACTCGCCCTTGGCCCAGTCACCCATCATCTGCATGCCGGCCTTGCCCTCGATGACCATCGCCGAGGCCAGGTTCCAGTCGCGGCCGGAGAAGTCCTGGTCGACATAGGTCTTGAGCTTGGCCATGCGGTCGAAGGCCTCGACCATCTTGTCGCCGCCCAGTGCCGCAGGGTCGAGGTCGATCATCGACTGCTTGTAGAAATCCGTGCCGAGCGACAGCACGACGGCGTCGAAGATCGTGGCGTCCTGCCAGGCCTGGCCGCCATGGCCGAGCGGGCTGATGCCGTTGGCCTTCATCTTGTCGAGCACGACGATGAGTTCGTCCCAGGTCTCGGGAGCCTTGCCGCCGGCGGCGTCGAGCGCCTTCTTGTTGATCCACACCCAGTTGGTCGAGTGGACGTTCACGGGAGCTGCGATCCACTTGCCGTCATATTTGGCGAAGTTCTGCAGCGCCGCCGGAACGACCTTGTCCCAGCCTTCCTTGTCGGCCACTTCACCGAGATCGCCCACCACGCCCTGCTTGGCCCAGTCGGTGATGTCGAATCCCAGCGCCTGCACGGCCGTGGGCGGATCGCCTGCCGTGACGCGGGCACGCAGCGCGGTCATCGCAGCTTCGCCGCCGCCGCCGGCCACCGGCATGTCCTTCCAGGTCACGCCCTGGCCTTCGAGATTCTTCTTGAGAACGTCGAGCGCCGCGGCCTCGCCGCCCGAGGTCCACCAGTGCAGCACTTCGACGCTCTCGTCGGCGAACGCCAGCGGCACCGGGGCCGCGAACAACGTCGCAATGGCCGCCGTACTCATCAAAAACTTACGCATTCCAGTTCCTCCCGGGTTGCAAGTTCCTCACGCTTGATTGCGTGACACATTTCCCTTCGGCCCCGCCTCTGGGAATTCCTCCTCTGCGTCAGGCACGTGCCTCCTTCGGCATCCAATGGCCCGTCCGCGCGCCGATATGCATGTTCAGCGTCTTGGTCTCCGTATAGTCCTCAACCGCATGCCGGCCGAGCTCGCGGCCGATGCCCGACTGGCGGTAGCCGCCGAAGGGCAGCTCTGCCGCGCCGTCCATGAAGGTGTTCATCCAGATGGTGCCCGCCCGGACTTTCCGACCCACAGTCAGGCAGGTGTCGAAATCACGGCTCCACACGCCGGCCGACAGGCCATAGTCGATTGAATTGGCGATGCGGATCGCGTCGTCAGTGGTCTCGAAGGCAAGCACCGAAAGCACCGGTCCGAACACCTCCTCCTTCGCCACCGCCATGTCGGGGGCGACCGACGACAGGATCGTCGGTTCCATGAACTGGCCGATGCCGAGATCGGCGGCCGAACCGCCGATGGCGACATCAGCGCCATTGTCGCTCGCACCTTTCACGTAAGTCACGATCTTCGCAAGATGCTGCGGGGTGATGATAGCACCAACCTGCGTCGAGGGGTCGAGCGGATCGCCGACCTTGACCTTGGCCGAAAGTGCTGCGACGCGGTTGGTCACCTCGTCGGCGATGTCGCGGTGCACGATCAGCCGCGAGCCGGCGTTGCAGCACTCGCCCGCGTTGAAGTAGGCGCCGAACACTGCAGCATCGATGAAGTCGTCGAGATTGGCGTCGGGGAAGACGATCTGCGGGTTCTTGCCGCCAAGCTCCAGCGACACTTTCTTCAGCGTCTGGGCTGCGTTCGCCATGGTCAGCCGGCCGACGCCGGTCGAACCGGTGAACGACACCATGTCGATGTCAGGATGGCTGGTCAGCGGCGCACCCGCCTCCGGGCCGGTGCCGACGATGATGTTGACCACGCCGGCGGGAACGCCTGCGGCTTCCAGGATCTCGCCCAGAACCAGCGTCGAGCCCGAGGTCAGCTCCGACGGCTTGACCACCGCCGTGCAGCCGGCGGCTAGCGCAAACGGCAGCTTCTGGCTGACGATCAGGAACGGGAAGTTCCACGGCGTGATGATCGACACCACGCCGATCGCCTCGCGCAGCACCACGCCCAGCGTGCCATCGCCCAGCGTGTTGTAGCTCTCGCCATGCAGGTCGCGGGCAAGCGCCGCCGCATAGCGCCAGATGTCGGCGGCACCGCCCAGTTCGCCCTTGGCCTGCGAGATCGGCTTGCCGGATTCGATGCAGTCGAGAAAGGCGAGTTCGTCGGCACGCTCGTCGATGATGTCGGCGGCACGCAGCAGGACGCGCGAACGCTCGGCGCCGGTCATGCGTGGCCAGTGCCCCTCGTCGAAGGCCTTGCGCGCCGACGCGATGGCGCGGTTCGCATCGACAGCGGTCGCTGCTTCGTAGCGGCTGACCACCGCGCCATGGCCGGGGCTGGCGCGCTCGATGGTCCGCCCCTCGGCGCCGCCGGTCCACTTGCCGTCGATCAGCATCTTGAATTCGCGGACCTTGAAGCCGTCAAGCGGCTTGGGACGCATCAGCACCGTCATCACCATTCTCCCGAAAATTTGGCGGCACGCTTCTCGCTGAAGGCCGCAAGCCCTTCCTTGAGATCGCCGGTCTTGGCGACGAGGATGGAGCCCAGCGCCTCTACGGCGGTGCCATTGTCTTCGCCATTCGCGGTCGCGATCATCAGCTTCGCGACCTCGACCGCCGCCGGGCCGCGTGCCGCAATCCTGGCCGCATAGTCGCGCGCGGCAGCCACGGCCCCGCCGGTCTCGACCACATGGTCGACCAGCCCGAGCGCTGCTGCCTCGTCGGCGGAAAACACCTCACCGCCCAATGCCATTCTGCGCACCACCTGCGCACCGGCTCGGCGCACCAGCCGCTGCGTGCCCGACCAGCCCGGCACCATGCCGAGCCCGGTCTCCGGCAGGCCGATCTTCACATGCCGCTCGGCGATGCGGATATCGGCGGCTACAGCCAGCTCCAGTCCGCCGCCCAGCGCGTGGCCGTTGATGGCGGCGATCAGCGGCATGCGCAAAGTCGCCAGCCGTTCGAACACGCGGTGGCCGAAACGCACCCAGGCATGGCCGAATTCGTTGGGCGTCATTCCACCCCAGGCCTTGATGTCGCCGCCCGCCGAGAACGCTTTGCCCTCGCCGGTCAGGATGGCGACGCGGATGTCCGCATTGGCCTCGGCCTCGTCGCAAGCCTGAGACAGCGCCTTCAGCATGTCGATGTCGAAGGCATTGAGCTTGTCCGGCCGGGCCGCCGTGATGATTGCAACGGGACCCTCGAACTCGACTCTGATGCGCTGGTCAGCCATGGGCAGCCTCCAGCTTGCGCACCGGCTTGCGTGGCAGCTTCAGCCCGATCGGCGCCTCGGCGAACAGCGCAGAATCCATCTGCTTGAGCTTGTCCGAGACGATCAGCGGGAATTCCGACTGATCGAGAATATGCGCCTGCAGCTCGACGCCCGGCGCGATCTCCGTCAGCACGATTCCTTCGGGCGTCAGCTTCATCACGCAGCGCTCGGTGACATAGGTGATGTCCTGGCCCTGTTCGACGCCGCGCCGGCCCGAGAAGGTGACGTGCTCGACCTCGTTGACCAGCTTCTTGAGCTTGCCTTCCTTCTCCACCACCAGCTTGCCCGCCTCGATGCCGAGCTTGGCGCCGGCGTTGAACATGCCGGAGAAGACGATCTTTTTAGCCCGGGCCGTGATGTCGACGAAGCCGCCGGCACCCGCCGTTACATGCGGACGGAAGCTGAGCTTGGAGACGTTGACCGAGCCGCTGCGGTCGATCTCGAGGAAAGACAACAGCGAGGCATCAAATCCCGCTCCCTGGAAATAGGTGAACTGGTAGGGCGACGGCATGAAGGCGTCGGCGTTCGACGCACAGCCGAAGGCGAAGTCGAGCAGCGGCACGCCACCGACCGCCCCCTGCTCGATCACCCAGGTGACCTCGCCATGCAGCCCTTCTTCCAGCAGGATGCGCGGCACGTTGGCCGAGATGCCGAAGCCGAGATTGACGGCGCTGCCAGCCTCAAGCTCCTGCGCCACGCGGCGGGCGATCACCTTCTGGATGTTGAACTCGGGCACGCGGAAACTGTCGAGCGGCCGCATGATCTCGCCCGAGATTGCCGGGTCGTAGGCCGTCTGCGTCGTCTGCTTCTGCTCGGGGTCGACGACGATGTAGTCGACCAGCATGCCGGGCACGCGCACGTCGTGCGGCCTGAGCGAACCATCCTTGGTGATGCGCTTCACCTGGGCAATGACGATGCCACCATTGTTGCGGGCGGCGAGCGCCTGGTCGAGACCGCCGAGATAGGCGCCCTCGTGCTCGTAAGTCAGGTTGCCGCGCTCGTCCGCGGTCGTCGCCCGGATGATTGCCACCTCAGGCTTGATCACCGGAAAATAGAGCCAGTCCTCGCCCTCGAAACTGATCTTCTTGACCAGCGGTTCGGCCGCAGCCCGCGCATTCATGGCGCAGCCCTGCCGGTCCGGATCGACGAATGTGTCGAGCCCGACCTTGGTCATCACGCCCGGACGCTTGGCAGCGGCCTCGCGATGCATGTCGAACATGATGCCTGAGGGCACGTTGTAGGCCGCGACCTCCTCGTTGCCGATCATCTGCCAGATCAGCGGCGGCTCGGCGCTCGACGGTCCCGACGGATAGGAGCCGCCGATGATCTTCTTCAGCAGGCCCTTCCTGGCGATGTAGTCGACACCCCTAATGCCGCTCATGTCGCCGGCTGCGATGGGGTGCAGCGTCGTCAAATCTTTGGGATGCCCTGTCGCCTCGAAGCGCTCGCCGATCGCCTTCAGCATCAGGTCGGGGCAGCCGAGCCCACTCGACGACGACACCGACACGACGGCATTATCGGGAATGAGCGCAGCGGCTTGGGCCGGGGTGATATGCTTGCCCATGGTCAGAGCCCCGCCTCGATGGCGATTGCCTTGCCGGTCGCCGCAGACTTGACCACGGCAAGCCCCGTCGCCAACGACCACACGCCGTCCTCGCCCGTCGCCGAAGGCTTGCCCTTGCCGGCGACGGCATCGTGGAATGACTGCAAGCCTGCCTCATAGAGATTGCGCTGGTCGAGCTTGAGCTCGTGTTCGCCCTCGGCATTGCGCAGCACGACCGAGCCCACCGGCTTCTGCGTCATGACGTTGCGCGCGATCAGCGAACCCTCGGTGCCATGCACCTCGAACCCCGTTTCGGCGAATTTGGCGGTGAAGGCGTCGTGGAACTGGGCGATCACACCCGACTTGAAGCGCAGCACGCCCATGACGGCGTCTTCCAGCCCCGCCTGCCCCATGCCGCCGCTTTGGCTCAGCGCGATGGCCTCCACCGGATCGTCGCCCAGCACGAAGCGCAGCGTATCGGCGTCATGCACGGTGATGTCGAGGATCACCCCGCCCCCGGCCTGCGGCTTGTCGAGCCGCCAGCCCTGCAGATGCGGAGGCAGGTAGACCGCGTGGAACACGCGCGCCGCCAGCGGTTTGCCGATGCGGCCCTCGGCAATCGCATCGCGCATTGCCCGGTGGCTCGCGGCATTGCGCAGATGATGATTGGTACCCAGCACCACCCCCGCCTCGCGCGCGGCCTTCACCATCGCCTGCGCGTCGTCGAGCGTCAGCGCCAGCGGCTTCTCGCACAGCACATGCTTGCCGGCTTTAGCCGCTGCAATCGCCTGCTCCAGGTGCAGTTCGTTGGTGGTCGAGATGTAGACCGCATCGACGCCGGCATCGCCGACGATGTCCTCAAGCGACGTCACCGACTTCGCGATGCCGTTCGCTTGGGCATAGGCCCGGCCGCGCTCCGCATTGGTGCTCATGACAGACACGACTTCGCCGCCGGTCGCACGGATGGCACCGATGACCCATTCCCTGGCGATGGTGCTCGCCCCGATCAGACCCCAGCGCGTCATGCCGTCACCGCCTCTCGCTTCATCCGCTGCGCAGCACCGCAGCTCTCGCGCACCACCAGCCGCACCGAGGCGACCAGCGCCTCGTGCTCGAAATCGCCTGAATTGATTTGCTTGAGCAGCAGCTGCGCCGCCCGCCGGCCCATGCCCTGCGGATCGACCGAAACGGTCGTCAGCGCCGGCACCGCGGTCTTGGCCTCGATCACGTCGTCGAAGCCGATGACGCCGAAATCGACGCCCGGCTCGATGCGGGCGCTACGCAGGCCATCGCAGGCACCAAAGGCCACGGCATCGTTGAAGCACAGTGCCGCCGTCGGCCTGTCGGCAGTCGACAGCAGCCGCTCCACCGCCGCAACGCCGCCGGCACGCGACGGGGCGGAGCTGAACACCAGTTCGTCGGAACCGTTCAGCCCGGCCTCATGCATCGCATCGCGATAGCCGCGCATGCGCTCGTCGAAAACGGCGGTGTCGTTGAAGCCGCCGAGGAAGGCGATGCGGCGATGGCCGAGATCGATCAGGTGCTGCACGGCCGCAGCCGCTCCCGCATGGCCGTCGGAAACGACGGAGGAAACCTTGAGTCCGGGCACGTTGCGCGCCACCAACACCACCGGGATGCCGCTGTCGACCAGCGGCCTGAGATCGGCGGCCGTGGTGCCGCGCGCCGGCGACAGGATCAGCCCGGCCATGCCGTGCTCGCGCATCGAGGCGATCACCTCGGCCTGGCGGTCGGCATTCTCGGCCGAATTGGCCATGAACTGGATGTAACCGGCCGACTGCACGACCATGTCCATGCCGACCGCGAGTTCTGCGAAGAAGCTGTTGGTCAGGTCGTTGACGACGATGCCGACGATCTTGGATTTCGACTGGCGCAAGTTGGCAGCGCTGCGGTTGTAGACATAGCCGAGCTCACGAATGACGGCGCCCACCCTGGCGCGGGTTGCCTCGTTCACCAGGGAGCTACCCTGGAGGACCAGCGACACGGTCGACTTCGACACGCCGGCGGCGCGTGCAACATCGACGACTGTCACTTTCGGCTGCTTCAACGCCATCCTCCCAGAAGGGCTTGCAGGCGGGCATCTACGGCCCGTTTTGCGAGTCCAATAATTGGAACGTTCCAAACTGTCAAGCGAGGAAGATCGATGGTGCGGCCATTTTTGCCTGAGCTGCAAACGGAACGGCCTAGCCACCAAAATGCTAATATTGTGCACAATTCGGCAATTCAAACGATTTACTACATTTACAACGTCCCGAATCGTCAGGGAGGCGATCGAGTCCATCCCACAGCGCTGCCTCTGCCAAGTCCGGTGCAAAATTCCAACTTGAAATTTGGAACGTTCTAAATTACGAGATGCAGCCGATCAGGGGAGGAACCCATGGCCAGGCACGTCAAACTTCCGCGGGCGGACCGCACCATTGAGACCTACGCCCTCTCGGGCACGCCGACCGAACGGCCGGCAACGCCCCCCATTTTCAACCGCATCGCCTATGCTGCAGCCCATGTCGTCTCCAACCCCTGGGCCGACGCCACGCCCTGGAACAGCCCGGCCATCGACTGGGATGCGACCATGGCCTTCCGCCATCATCTCTGGTCGCTCGGCTTCAAGATCGCGGAGGCGATGGACACCTCGCAGCGTGGCATGGGGCTCGACTGGGCCGGCGCGCAGGAGCTGATCCGACGCTCAGTCGCCGAAGCGCGCACCGTTCCCGGCGCCGACCTCGCCTGCGGCGCCGGCACCGACCAGTTGGACAAGTGCGACGCGCGCTCGCTCGACGACGTGATCTCAGCCTATGAGGAACAACTCGGCTTTGTCGAGCAGCATGGCGGCCGTGCCATCATGATGGCGAGCCGGGCGCTTGCCCACGTCGCCAAGTCCCCCGACGACTATCGCAAGGTCTATGGCCGCATCCTCGGCCAGGCCAGGGACAAGGTGGTCCTCCACTGGCTGGGCGACATGTTCGATCCCGAACTCAGGGGCTACTGGGGCGGCGAACGCTTCGAGGATACGCTGGAAACGGTTCTCTCCATCATCGCCGATCACAAGGACAAGGTCGAAGGCATCAAGATCTCGCTGCTCGACCAGGCTTACGAGGTCGAGTTGCGCCGCCGCCTGCCCGACGGCGTGATCTGCTTCACCGGCGACGACTTCAACTATGCCGCCCTGATCGAGGGTGACGGCACGCACCACAGCCATGCCCTGCTCGGCATCTTCGATGCCGTGGCGCCGCAGGCCTCCAAGGCGCTTGCTGCCTTGGCCAGGAACGACCTCACCACCTTCCGCGGCACCATCGAGCCGACGGTACCACTGTCGCGGAAAATCTTCGAGGCGCCGACCCAGTACTACAAGGCCGGCGTCGTCTTCCTCGCCTGGCTCAACGGCCACCAGAGCCACTTCACCATGCCCGCCGGCATGCAGTCCGCGCGCGGCGCATTGCACTACGCCGATATCTTCCGTCTCGCCGACCGGGCCAATGTGCTGGACAAGCCGGACCTTGCTGCCGAGCGCATGGCGGCATTCATGACCCAGTACGGCATCGCCTGACCGGTTACATCAGCCCAAGCTGCTTGTAGAAGCCGAGCGCGTCGTAATAGTCGCTCTGACTGGCGATCTTGCCGTCCTTGACCGAAAACATCGAGGCGCCTGTGAAGGAGAACTTCTTGCCGGTCGCCTTGGTGCCGTCGGCCCAGTCGCCGGTGTTTGTGCCCGAGAATTCCCACTCGAACGACACCCGGTCGTCCTGCACGACCGGCTTGCCCTTCATCGTCCAGGCCGCATCCGGAACGGCCTTGAGGAAATTGTCGATCACGCCCGACTTGGCGGCATCCTTGCCCTCGACGGGTTTGCCGACCGACGCATCGTAATAGACGACGTTGTCGGCGAAATGCCCGGCCGCCTTGGCCGAGTCATGTGCGTTCCAGGCGGCGAGATAGGCTTCCACGACCGCCTGTGGCGTCTCCTGCGCCCAGGCAGGGGCTGTGGCGATCAGCGCGGCGGTTGCGACGGCGGATGCGAGAAACTGGCGGCGATGCATGGCAATCCTCCATTCGTTTCACGCGCTCATTATTAGCGCCGGCGGATGCGCGACGGAATGGCTCCCCCTTCCCAAATTCCTTCCCGCCCTGTTTAGTCCGCGCCATGGCCTTCACGCTCCGCCAGTTGCAGTTCTTCGTCGCCGTCGCCGAGCAGGGCACGATCTCGCGCGCGGCGCAGAACCTGTCGATCTCGCAATCGTCGGTCACCGAAGCGATCAAGGAACTGGAGGCCGACCTCGGCGTCGAACTGTTCGAGCGCCATCCACGCGGCCTCAACATCACCCACAAGGGCCACCAGTTCCTGCGCCACGCCACCAAGATCCTCGCCGACGTATCGGACGCCCGCCGCACCTTCTTCGGCGGCCACGCCCCGACCACCGGCCAGCTCAAGCTCGGCGTCACGTCGCTGGTTGCCGGCTACGTGCTGTCCGACCTCCTCGCCCGCTACCGCCGCGCGCATCCGGCGGTCGACATCTCGGCCATCGAGGACAATGGCGACTATCTCGAACACCTGCTCGTGGGCGGCAAGCTCGACGTCGCCGTCATGGTGACCTCGAACCTGCGCGACCGCATGGCGCTGCAGTCGGAAATTCTCGAGGTCTCGGCCTATCGCCTCTGGCTGCCGCTCGGCCATCCGCTGGCCTCCGCCGAGATCATAGGCGTCGGCGACATCGCCACCGAACCGCTGATCATGCTGTCGGTCGACGAGATCGAGGAGAACACTGGCAAGCTGCTGTCGGCCATCGGCGCCAAGCCGCATGTCGCTTTCCGCACGCGCTCCGTCGAGGCGGTGCGCTCGCTGGTGGCGACGGGCGCGGGCGTGGCGCTCCTGCCCGACCTCGTCTACCGGCCGTGGTCACTGGAAGGCGACCGCATCGAATCCCGCGACGTGTCGGGCTCGCTTCCCGTCGTGCAGGTCGGCATGGTCTGGCGACGAGGATCCTCGCTTCCGGCCGCCGCACGCGATTTCATCGGGATCGCCCAAGGACAAAGGACCGTCCGCCAGAAGCTGTGACGGCATGAGGTATCGGAAAAACCGATATCACCCTTCTTTCGAATGAATTTGCGAAACCGGCGCTTTCGCCGCACCCTCCATTCAGGGCAACACCGCCGAGGAAGCGGTCCCTGATGGGAGGATCGACATGAAATCAATTCTGAAATCCTGCACCGCCATAGCCTTGGCGTGCAGCTTTTCCGGCCAGGCCTTGGCGCAGGAGATGCTGAAGGAGGTTGGCAAGGGTGAAGGCCAGCTCAACATCATCGCATGGCCCGGCTACATCGAGCGCGGCGAGACCGACAAGAACTACGACTGGGTGACGGATTTCGAAAAGCAGACTGGCTGCAAGGTCAACGTCAAGACCGCCGCCACCTCCGACGAGATGGTCGCGCTGATGAACGAAGGCGGCTTCGACCTCGTCACCGCCTCGGGCGACGCATCGCTGCGGCTGGTCGCCGGCAAGCGCGTCCAGCAGATCAACACCGACCTCATCAAGAGCTGGTCGACGATCGACGAGCGCCTCAAGGATGCGCCCTGGTTCACCGTCGACGGCAAGCACTACGGCGTGCCCTACCAGTGGGGCCCGAACGTGCTGATGTACAACACCAACGTCTTCAAGGAGGCGCCCAAGAGCTGGAACGTCGTCTTCGAGGAGATGAACCTGCCCGACGGCAAGTCCAACAAGGGCCGCGTCCAGGCGTATGACGGCGCCATCCACATTGCCGACGCCGCCAACTACCTGATGGCCCACAAGCCCGAGCTCGGCATCAAGGATCCCTACGAGCTCAACGAGGACCAGTACAAGGCCGCCCTCGACCTGCTGCGCCAGCAGCGCACGCTCGTCGGCCGCTATTGGCACGACGCCATGATCCAGGTCGACGACTTCAAGAACGAGGGCGTGGTGGCCTCCGGTTCGTGGCCGTTCCAGGTCAACCTTCTCGCCTCCGAAAAGCAACCGGTCGCCTCGACCGTGCCGGAAGAGGGCGCAACGGGATGGGCGGACACGACGATGATGCATGTCGATGCCGCCAATCCGAATTGCGCCTATATGTGGCTCGAGCACTCGCTGAACCCGAAGCTGCAGGGCGACCTCGCTTCCTGGTTCGGCTCCAATCCGACTGTGCCGGCGGCATGCCAGGGCAATGCGCTTCTCGGTGACGAGGGCTGCAAGCCCAACGGCTTCGAGGATTTCGCCAAGATCAGGTTCTGGAAGACGCCGGTGACGAAATGCACCACCCAGAACGATCAGTGCGTGCCCTACTACCGTTGGGTCTCGGACTACATCGGCGTGATCGGCGGGCGCTGAGCCCTGCCGCCCCTCGTGAAGAGGGGCGACGCGTAGCGTCGGGTGGGAAATCGCGCGCGGTGCGCTTCGGACCCACCCCACCCGTGCCCCGGCGCGACTTCCCAGGCGGGAGGTCGCCCGGCAGCAAGCCTTGCACTGCCCGGCAAGCAGGTGAGGCGAACCACTTCGTTTGCCAATTGGTCTAAACGCCATGACCCCAGCCGTCTCCTTCCAGAAAGTGTCCCGACATTTCGGCGCCGTGCGTGCCGTCGATGCGGTCGACCTCGAAATCAAACCAGGCGAATTCTTCGCCATGCTGGGACCGTCGGGATCGGGCAAGACCACCTGCCTGAGACTGATCGCCGGCTTCGAGCAGCCGACCTCGGGCAACATCTCGATCTTCGGCGAGCGTGCCGAGGGCGTTCCGCCCTACCGGCGCAACGTCAACACCGTGTTCCAGGACTATGCGTTGTTTCCGCATCTCAACGTGCTCGACAACGTCGCCTACGGGCTGATGGTCAAGGGCGTCGCCAAGGAAGAACGTCTGCGCGAGGCCGAGGAAGCGCTCAAGCTGGTGCAACTGCCCGGCTATGGCGGCCGGCGGCCGGGACAGCTGTCGGGCGGCCAGCGCCAGCGCGTCGCCCTCGCCCGCGCTCTCGTGAACCGGCCCAAGGTGCTGCTCCTCGACGAACCGCTCGGGGCGCTCGACCTCAAGCTGAGGGAAAACATGCAGGAGGAGCTCAAGGCGCTGCAGAAAGCGCTCGGCATCACCTTCGTCTTCGTCACCCACGACCAGGGCGAGGCACTCTCCATGGCCGACCGGGTGGCTGTCTTCAACGACGGCCGCATCATGCAGGTCGGCACGCCCGAGGAGATCTACCAGCGGCCCGCCTCGCGCTTCGTCGCCGACTTCGTCGGCTCGTCCAACGTGCTGCCGCCGGATTTCGTGCAGCGCTATTCGGGCCAGCGCCGCTGGGGCAGCCTCAGGCCTGAATCGATCCGCGTCCTGCGCCAGACAACCGGTGACGGCGTCGCAGCGCGCGTGCTGTCGCGCAACTATCTGGGCGCCGCGACGAGGCTGGCCCTTGAGGCCGACGGGCTCAAGCTGCATGCGTCCCTGCCCGCCGGAACCTCGATCCCCGATGACGGCGAGCATGTGGTGCTGACCTTCAACCGCGACCAGCTCCATCTGATGGAGGAGCAGGCATGAGCGTGCAGGCTGTGACCGGAGCCACCGGCACCGCTGCGATCCTGCCCAAACGCGGCGGCGTCGAAGGGGCACTTTCGGACCTGCTCTGGCGCCGGCCGAAGTTGCTCCTGTTGCTCATGCTCGCGCCTCCGCTGCTCTGGCTCGGCGTCGTCTATATCGGTTCGCTGCTAGCGCTGCTCGCGCAGAGCTTCTTCTCGATTGACGAGTTCTCCGGGCTGATCAGCCGCGAGCTGACGCTCAAGACCTATGGCGACCTGTTCCAGGCAGCCAACCTCGACATCATCGTCCGCACCGTGACGATGGCGGTGCTGGTGACGCTGACCTCGGCGATCATCGCCTTCCCGATCGCCTACTACGCGGCGCGCTATGCCCGCGGCAAATGGAAGGCGCTGTTCTATCTCGGCGTGATGCTGCCGCTGTGGTCGAGCTACCTGGTCAAGATCTATGCCTGGAAACTGATCCTCGCGAAGGAAGGCATCCTGACCTGGCTGTTCGCCAAGCTGCATCTGTCGTGGCTGCTTGACAGTTGGCTGTCCCTGCCCGTCGTGGGTGGCAACTCGCTGTCGGTCTCCTTCACCGGCACATTCATCGTGTTCGTCTATGTCTGGCTGCCCTTCATGATACTGCCGATCCAGGCAGCGCTCGAGCGCGTCCCGGGCAATCTGGTCGAGGCATCCTCGGACCTCGGCGCCTCGCCGGGGCAGACCTTCAGGAACGTCATCTTCCCGCTGGCCCTGCCCGGCATCGTCGCCGGCTCGATCTTCACCTTCTCGCTGACGCTCGGCGACTACATCATCCCGCAGATCATCGGCACCTCGAGGTTGTTCATCGGCCAGGCCGTCTATGCCCAGCAGGGCACCGCCGGCAACATCCCGCTCGCCGCCGCCTTCACCGTCGTGCCCATCGTCATCATGGGCTTCTACCTGTGGGGCGCCAAACGCATGGGAGCCTTCGATGCGCTCTGAGTTCGTCGGGTTGGCAATGGAAGCACCCCCACTCCGTCGAGCTTCGCTCGACACCTCTCCCCCTGCCCGGGGGAGAGGAAAGGCGCTGAGCGTGCCGCCCCTTCCTCTACCCCGTCGAACGGGGGAGAGGTGGTTTGCGAAGCAAACCGGAGTGGGGGTCGACCCTACCGCACCGGAGGCAACCCATGCGCTCTGATCGTTCGCAATCGGCCCCGCGCGGCCTGAAGATCGCGGCTGCCGCCGGCCTCGCCTTCCTGCACCTGCCGATCCTCCTGATCTTCGTCTATGCGTTCACGACCGAAGAGAAGAGCTACCAGTGGCCGCCGCCCGGCTTCACTACACAGTGGTTCGCAGTCACCTGGGGACGGCCCGACGTCTGGCAGGCACTCGGCCTGTCGGTGCAGGTCGCTGCGATCTCGACGGCGATTGCGCTGGTGCTCGGCACGCTCTGCGCGGCAGCCGTCAGCCAGACGCGCTTTTTCGGACGCGAGGCGATCTCGCTTCTCGTCATCCTGCCGATCGCGCTGCCCGGCATCATCACTGGTATCGCCCTGCGCTCGGCCTTCAGCCTGGCGGAGATCCCGTTCTCGTTCTGGACGATCGTGCTCGGCCACGCCACCTTCTGCGTCGTCGTCGTCTACAACAACGCGGTCGCCCGCTTCCGCCGCACGTCGGGATCGCTCATCGAAGCGTCGATGGACCTCGGCGCCGACGGCTTCCAGACGTTCCGGCATGTGATCCTGCCGAACATCGGCACAGCACTGCTCGCAGGCGGGATGCTCGCCTTCGCGCTCAGTTTCGACGAGGTCATCGTCACCACCTTCACCGCCGGACAGCAGCAGACACTGCCGATCTGGATGCTCGAGGAACTGGTGCGGCCACGCCAGCGCCCAGTCACCAATGTCGTCGCCATGGTCGTGGTTCTCGCGACCCTGCTACCCATCCTCGCCGCCTATTACCTGACCCGCGAAGGCGACCAGATCGCCGGCGCCGGCAAATAAGAATCGAAAGGGAGAAATTCATGGACACCCAGATGCTCATCGGCTCGAAGTTCGAGCGGGGAACCGAGACAGAGGAGGCAATCCTCAATCCGCGCACAGGCGAGGCGATCTTGAGCCTGCCAGAGGCGTCGCCGGCCCAGATCGAGGCGGCGGTGGCCGCAGCCGGGAAGGCTTTCGTAACGTGGTCGAAGACGACGCCGGCGCAGCGCTCGGCCTACCTGCTCAAGATCGCCGACCGCATCGAGGCCGAAGCCGCCGAGTTCGCGCGGCTGGAGGCGCTCAACTGCGGCAAGCCGATCAATGCCGTTCTGAATGACGAGATCCCGGCGATCGTCGACTGCTACCGCTTCTTTGCCGGCGCGGTGCGCTCCATGCCCGGCCTGGTGGCGGGCGAATACCTGCCCGGCCATACCTCGATGATCCGCCGCGACCCGGTGGGCGTCGTGGCGTCCATCGCGCCGTGGAATTATCCGCTGATGATGATGGCCTGGAAACTTGCGCCGGCTATCGGCGGCGGCAACACGGTCGTCTTCAAGCCCTCCGAGCAGACGCCGCTGACGGCGCTGAAGCTGGCGAAAATCCTCGCCGAGGTGCTGCCCGAAGGCGTGGTGAACGTCGTGCTCGGCCGCGGCGAGAGCGTCGGCAACACGCTGATCAACCATGCCGCGGTCAGCATGATCTCGATCACCGGCGACGTCGCCACTGGCAAGAAGGTGCTGCAGGCGGCGGCCAGGTCGGTCAAGCGCACCCACCTCGAACTCGGCGGCAAGGCACCGGTCATCGTCTTCGACGACGCCGACATCGACGCCGTGGTCAGTGGCCTGCGCGCCTTCGGCTACTACAATGCGGGCCAGGACTGCACGGCCGCCTGCCGCATCTATGCCGGCAAGAAGGTCTACGACAAGCTCGTCGCCGACCTCTCGTCGGCGGTGTCGACCATCCGCTATGGCCAGGCCGACGACACCGAAAACGAGATCGGGCCGCTGATCTCTCGGCGCCAGCGCGACCGCGTCGCCTCCTTCGTCGAACGCGCTTCCGAGCTCAAGCACATCGAGATCACCACCGGCGGCAAGCCTGGCGCAAGCGGCGGGTTCTACTACCAGCCGACGGTTGTGGCAGGTGCGCTGCAGGAAGACGAGATCGTCCGCCGCGAGGTGTTCGGCCCGGTGGTTTCAGTGACGCGCTTCTCCGACGTCGACGAGGCGGTGGGCTGGGCCAACGACAGCGACTACGGCCTGGCGTCGTCGGTATGGACCAAGGACATCTCGCGCGGCATGGCGACTGCCGCCCGGCTGCAATATGGCTGCACCTGGATCAACACGCACTTCATGCTGACCAATGAGATGCCGCATGGCGGCCTCAAGCAGTCCGGCTACGGCAAGGACATGTCGGTCTATGCGCTGGAGGACTATACGGCAGTCCGCCACGTGATGATCGCACACGGGTAGCTGCGCAGGGCGGGGGGCCGGGGGATAGGGGCGCTGGGGGGAGGACGCCGCAATGCCGGCCGGGAAGCGGTCGGCATTGCGGCGTTCTTCAGCGTTGTTCCCTCAAGCCAACATACTCGGCAGCATCCCAACATTCCGCTTCCGTCTGGAACCAATTGTCGCGTCGGGTGTTAATTGCAACTGGGGGGACCTTGGCGCGCGCGGGTTGTATTTGCGCCTGGGACAATCAAGTGGTTCAATGAAGTTGTTGAAACCCCAAAAGGAGGACTTCTATGAAAAAGATCGTTCTCGCCTTTGCCTTTGCCAGCACGATGTCGCTTCCGGCCTTCGCCGACGCCAACGGCGTGGTAAAGGAATACAACAAGGAAACGCGCGTCATCACGCTGGAAGACGGCACCAGCTGGACTATTGACCCCTCCATCGCCATCCCACCGGAAGTCGCAGCAGGCGCCAAGGTCGATATCCAGACCGACAAGAACGACAGCACCAAGGTGATCAACGTTCTGATGAACCCCTGATCGCACAGCGAGTGCTGTCGAAGGACGGCGGGGAACTCTCCCCGGCCGAAAAGCAACGAGGCGGGAAAACCCCGCCTCGACTTGTTTCAGATGTCCGAATCCAGCTGTTTAATGCAGCACCAGCACGTCGCCGGATGAGAAGCTGATCTCGGTCTTCTCGCCGACGACAGGCGGCGGCGTCGACGAGTTGTTGAATGTGTCGAGCGACACCACGTTCTGGCCGACTCCGACGCGGACCCGGATGACCGAGCCGAGGAAATGCACGTCGGCGATCTGGCCGGTGAGGCTCGCGTCGGCGCCCGGACGGCGGCCGAGCGAGATCGCCTCGGGGCGCAGCGCGAGCGACAGCGTGTCGCCCGACTTGGAGCCGTTAAGCTTGCTCTTGAGCCCGATCTCCTCGGTGTTGATGCGGACCATGCCGGAAGCGGCGTCGGAGACGGTACCCTCAAGCACGTTCAGCGTGCCAACGAAGTTGGCAACGAACTTGGTCGACGGACGGTTGTAGATCTCGAACGGCGTGCCGGTCTGGTCGGCGCGGCCCTCGTTCATCACCACGATGCGGTCGGACATCGACAGCGCCTCTTCCTGATCGTGGGTGACGAAGATGGTGGTGATGCCGAGTTTTTTCTGGATCGAGCGAATTTCCTCGCGCAGCGAAATGCGCACCTTGGCGTCGAGCGCCGACAGCGGCTCGTCGAGTAGGAGCAGCTTGGGCTTGGGCGCCAGCGCGCGAGCAAGTGCGACGCGCTGCTGCTGGCCGCCGGAGAGCTGATAGGGGTAGCGGTCGCCGAAATCGGGCAGCTTGATCAGGTTGAGCATCTCGGCGACGCGCGCGTCGGCCTCGGCCTTGCCCACACCCGCCACCTTGAGGCCGAAGCCGATGTTCTGGGCAACCGTCAGGTTGGGGAACAGCGCATAGGCCTGGAACACCATGCCGATGTTGCGCTGGTTGGGCTTCAGGCTGGTGACATCCTTGCCGCCGACGAAGACCTTGCCGGCGGAGGGGTCCTCGAAGCCGGCGACGATGCGCAGCATGGTGGTCTTGCCGCAGCCCGACGGCCCGAGGAAGGAGACGAACTCGCCGGTGCCGACGTCGAGATTGAAGTCCTTGACGACTGCGACGTTACCGAAGGACTTCTTGACGTTCTGGATGGAGAGGAAGGGATCGGCCATTGGCTTAGCTCTTTTCAGTTCGGGCGGTTTGCCGATTTCGGCGCGAAGCGTGCGAGGACCTGGATCACCGACATGCAGCCCCAGGTGATGATGAAGGCGATGATCGCCAGCGCCGCGGGCTCATAAGCGCGGTTGGCGCCCATAAGCTGCAGGTAGGGACCGAAAGCCGGACGGTTGAGCAGGCTCGCCAGCGTGAATTCGCCGATGACGATCGCAAAGGTCAGGAAGGCGCCTGACAGCACGGCGATCAGCACGTTGGGCAGGATGATGCGCGCGATGATCGTGGTCCATCCCGCGCCAAGGATCTGGGCGGCCTCGGTCAACGTGCGCACGTCGATGGTGCGCAGCCCGGTATCGACGGCTCGGTACATGTAGGGCAGCGCCAGCGTCGCATAGCCGATCACCAGCAGCGCGTCGGTGCCTCTCGCGGTGCCCAGGAACGGCAGCGGCGAGTTCGAGCCGTACATGCGGATGTAGCCGAACACGATGACGATGGCCGGGATGACCAGCGGCAGCAGCGTGATGAATTCGACGACCGGCCGCAGTTGCGGGAGGCGCAGTCGGATCCAGTAGGCGGTGGGCACGACGAGCAGCACGCCGAGTATGATCGTGAAGACGGCAACGATCACCGAATAGCCAAAGGTCTCCTGGAAGCGCGGATCGCCGAGGACGACCCGATAGGCTTCGAAGGAATACTCGCCCCGCTTCATGCGCAGCGAGAACTCGAAGGTGGCGATCAGCGGAATGAAGAAATAGGCCATTCCGATTGCGAAGGTCAGCCAGGCCCAGAAGCGACCGGTCTTCATTTGAGCCACCTCTCGCTGCGGGTACGGAACCAGATGTAGAAGATGTTGGCGAGCCCGGTGACCACGATCATGCCGAAGGCCAGCGCATAGCCGAGATGCGGATTGTGCAGCACGTCGCCGCGGATCTGCGCAAAGAGCTTGATCGGCACGATGCTGAGCGAGGAGCCGGTAAAGGCATAGGCCGTGGCGATCGCGCCGAAGGAATTGGCGAAGAGCAGGATGACAGTGCCGAGGAAGCTCGGCCACAGCACCGGGATGACGACCATGCGCCAATATTGCCAGGTCGTGGCGCCGAGCGTCGCGGCCGCTTCGCCCCACTCCTTCTTCAGCCCATCGATCGCCGGCGTGATGATGACGATCATCAGCGGAATTTGGAAATAGAGATAGACGAGGATCAGGCCCCAGGAGGTGAGGATGTTGAAGCCCATCGCGTAGATGTTGATGCCGAAGACGTCGCGCAAAATGATGGTGACGAGCCCGAGGCGGCCGAGCGTCGCAAGGAACGCGAAAGCCAGTGGCACGCCGGCGAAATTGGACGCGACCCCGGAAAAGGTCATGGTCGACGAGCGTACCCAGCCCGGCAGCCCGCCGCGCACGATGGCGATGGCCATGGCGAGACCGACGAGCGCGCCGATGGTAGCCGACCAGAAACTGATCTTGATCGACACCCAGTAGGAGTTGCGGATCGACTCGTCGAGGTACAACTGCTGAATGTTGTCGAGCGTGTACTGGCCCTGGTCGTTCTGGAACGCGCCGATGACGAGATAGAGCGTCGGCAGGATCAGGAACATCAGGGCGAAGATGAAGAACGGGGCGACGCCGAGCCAATGGGTGGGCAGTCGGAAGCCGCGTTGCGCCTCCGGCGGCGCGGCTTGGGCGGCAGTTGCCGCGGTCGATACACTGGCTTCGTTCATGCAGGCGCCATGGTTCGTGCGCCGCCAACGCCGGGGCTCGGCAGGCTGACGCAGATTCAATAGTTCAGGGCGTGACCGAACGCAAAACCGCAATCGGCGCCAGCGGTCTCGCCCTAGGAAAAAGGCGGGCGGCGGATCGGCCGCCACCCGCCATCGGAAACCTCAATTACTGGACGTTGGCGCCAACCACCGAGTCCCAGTTCTTGGTGATGCCTTCCTTGGCCTTGCCCTGGTCGTCAAGCGTCGGGAACACGGCCTTCTCGTAAGCAGCCGCCGGAGGCAGCTTGTCGAGCAGTTCCTGCGGGATCTTGCCGTTCTTGGCGAGATCGTTGAAGCGGATCGGGTGGCAGTAGCCCTTCAGCCATGCAAGCTGGCCCTCGTCGGAATAGAGGTACTCCATCCACAGCTTCGCCGCGTTCGGGTGCGGCGCGTAGGCGCTGATGGCCTGGACGTAGACACCGGCGACGACGCCCGACTTCGGAACGATGACCTCGACCGGCGGGTTGCCGTTGAGCGTGTCGCGGCCCGAAAGCGCGTTGTAGTCCCAGGTGATCAGGATCGGGGTCTGGCCCTGTGCCAGGGTCGCCGACTTGCCGATGACCGGAACGAAATTGCCCTTGGCGTTCAGCTCCTTGAAGAAGGCCAGGCCCTTTTCGGCAGCCGATGCGGCATCCGTCGCACCCGATGCGAGGCCAGCGGCATAGACGCCCTGGATGGCCTGGTTGGAAGCGCGCGGATCGCCAGCCAGCGCGACGCTGTTGGCATATTCCGGCTTCAAGAGGTCGGCCCAGTCCTGGGGCGCGTTCTGCACGAGATCCTTGTTCACTTCGAAGGCCAGCACGCCGTAGTAGTCGCCGTACCAGAAGCCGTCAGCATCCTTGGCGGTGTCGGGGATCGTGTCCCAGGTCGAAACCTTGTAGGGCTGGATCAGGCCGTCGGCCTTGGCCTGCGGACCGTAGGAGAGGCCGACGTCGATGACGTCAGGCGCCTGCGGGCCCTTGTTGTCCTTGTTGGCCTTGATCGCCTCGATCTCGTCGCTCGAACCCGCGTCCGGATTCAGCTCGTTGATGGTGATCCACGGATACTTCTTCTTGAAGCCTTCGAACACGCCACCGTAGCCGCACCAGTCATGCGGCAATGCGATCGTAGTGAGCTGTCCCTCCGCCTTCGCGGCAGCCTCGAGCGCGGCAAGGTCCTGCTGCGCCGACGCGAAGGCCGTCGTCAGCATGAGCGACGCCGCGCTTAGGGAAAGCACTTTCCCTGTAAACTTGAACATATTGTTCTCTCCGTTGAACTGACGCCATGAGACGCCTGCGTTGCGGTATCGACTTCATGTGACAGTCGCATGAAGGTTACGTGAAGCCGCCTCGGCAGCGCCAAAAAGTTAACTACTTTTAATCGGTTGTCGCAATCGTCGCCGTTGTTTTCCGGCTAAATAATTCGGGCTCCCCCTGCCCTCTCCCCTCCGTCTTTTTGGTGTTAATTGAAAGCAAGTTTCCTCGCCTGCACTTGTCTCAAACCGTCCCCTCGATGGCGTTTTCAAGCAAGCCGAGCGCCGCCTTCTTGGTGAGCTTCACCGGGTTGCCGCCGGCGGTCGGATCGACAACGGCCATGTCGGCGATCAGGGTCTTGCGCTTCTTGTCCATGTCGAGACCCTTGATCAGGCCCGGCAGCGCATGCGGAACCTTGAGTTCCTTGCGCAGCTTGATCACCGCCTTGGCAAATCCGTCGAAGCCGCCCTTGATGCCGCAATAGGCCGACAGGCGGACGATCTTGTCCTCGATGGCGTCGCGGTTGAAAGCGAGCACATAGGGCATGAACACGGCGTTGGTCATGCCGTGATGCGTGTCGTAGAGCGCGCCGATCGGATGCGACAGCGAGTGGATCGCGCCGAGCCCCTTCTGGAAGGCGGCAGCCCCCATGGCGGCGGCACTCATCATATGGGCTCGGGCGGTCAGATCCTTGCCGTTGGCAAAGACCTTGGGCAGGTTCTCGAACACCAGGCGGACGCCCTCGACCGCGATGCCGTCGGCCATCGGGTGGTAGCCCGGCGCGCAATAGGCCTCGAGGCAGTGCGCGAGTGCGTCCATGCCCGTACCGGCGGTGATGAAGGGCGGCATGCCGACAGACAGCTCGGGATCGGCGATGACGATCGCCGGCAGCAGCTTGGGATGGAAGATGACCTTCTTGGTGTGGGTCTCTTCGTTGGTGATGACACCGGCGCGGCCGACTTCTGAACCGGTGCCGGCGGTGGTGGGCACGGCGATGATGGGGGCGATGGCGTCGGAGTTGGCGCGGGTCCACCAGTCGCCGACGTCCTCGAAGTCCCAGACCGGGCGCGTCTGCCCCGCCTGGAAGGCGATCAGTTTGCCGAGGTCGAGCGCCGAGCCGCCGCCGAAGGCGATCACGCCGTCATGCTTGCCCTTCTTGAACACTTCGATGCCAGCCGTCAGGTTCGACTCGACCGGGTTCGGCTTGACGTCGGCGAACACGCCATAGGGCACCTTGGCATCGTCGAGGATCTTCAGCGTCGAGGCAACCACCGGCAGCTTGGCGAGACCGGGATCGGTGACGAACAGCGGCTTCTTGATGCCGGTGGCGGCAAGCACGTCGGGCAGCTCGGAGATGCGGCCGGCACCGAAGCGGACGGTGGTCGGGTAATTCCACTTGGAAACGAGTTTGGACATTTATTCTACTCTCTTGCCGTCAGACCGGCTGCTAGTTGACGAAGGTGTTTAGAACCCGGTTCGAGTTGTACATGTAAGGGATCCAGATGAGCGCGTAAGCGACAGTCCAGATTGCCCTGCGAATGAAGTCGCTGCTGAAGAAAGGCGTACCGTTCGCCTCAAGGAAGTCCGAGAAAAAGAAGTAGCCGAGGACCACATCGATGCAGAGCGAAGCTATTGCCGCTAGCAACCAGAGCATGAAGACGCCGGGAAAAATGTCGAGCTTCTTCACCATCACATAGAGGATGACGATTGGAGCGATGACATCGAGCACGACGAGAAAGGTCACCTCCAACAACATGAGCGATATCTGTGGGTAGGTCAGGAACGGGAAGCTTTCAAACACCTGCCCATAGTCGGCCAAGCTAAGAAGTCCCTGAATTGGGCTGATCACTAGAATGATCATGACCAAAATCAGCCAGCCCCCCAAACCTTTGGGTTCGTCGTTGGCTGTGGGGGGCTGGGCGATGGTCATCCGGATACTAGCCGTGCTCCCTAGATCTTCTCGCGCAGGTGATAGGACTTCGGCCGGGTCAGGTTGTCGTAGCCGATCTGCGACAGCGCAGCGCCCTTGCCGGTGTCCTTGACGCCAGTCCAGACGAGCGCCGGATCGAGATAGTCGCAGCGGTTCATGAACACGGTGCCGGTCTCGACACGGTCGCCGACCGAGATGGCGTGCTCGGTGTCGGACGTCCAGATCGAGGCCGTGAGGCCGTAGGGGCTGTCGTTCATCAGCGCGATCGCCTCCTCATCGTTGCGCACCTTCATGATGCCGACGATCGGGCCGAAGCTTTCCTCGCGCATCACCGACATCTGGTGGTCGACATTGGTCAGCACCTCGGCCGGCAGGTAGGGCGAGCCTGCCTTGTCCTGCGCGTCCTTGCTGTTCATGTGGGCGACGGCACCCTTGCGCAGGGCTTCTGCCTTCTGCTCGCGGATGAAGTCGGCAAAGCGTGCCTGGGCCATCGGGCCCATGGTGGTCGCCTGCTCCAGCGGATTGCCGAGCGCGTAGTTCCTGGTCTCGGCGATGAAGCCCTCGACGAACTGGTCGTAGACCTTCTCGTGCACATAGACCCGCTCGATGCCGCAGCAGCACTGGCCCGAATTGAAAAAGGCGCCCTCGACCAGATTGACGATGGCATGGTCGAGCTTGGCGTCCGACAGCACATAGGCCGGATCCTTGCCGCCGAGTTCGAGGCCGAGCGTCATGAACGTGCCCGCCGCCGCCTTCTCGATGGCGCGGCCGCCGGCGACCGAGCCGGTGAAGTTGACGTGGTCGATCTTGCCCGAGCCGAGCAGCTTCTCGGTCTGGGCGTGGTTGAGCACCAGGTTCTGGAACACGTATTTCGGCAGGCCGGCAGCCTCGAAGGCCTTTGCGAAGCGCTCGCCGACGAGCAGCGTCTGGGCGGCATGCTTGAGGATGACGGTCGAGCCGGCAATCAGCGCCGGAACGATGGTGTTGACGGCCGTGAGGTAGGGATAGTTCCACGGCGCTATTACCATGACCACGCCGAGCGGGTCCTTCTTCACATAGCGGCGGAAGCCGTCCTTGGGGTTGGACGCCGGCACAGGGGCGAGCGCGCGTTCGGCGATCTCGACCATGTACTGGGTGCGTTCCTTGACGCCGCCGAACTCGCCGCCATAGCGGATCGGGCGGCCCATCTGCCAGGCGAGTTCCGGCACGATCTCGTCGCTCATGCCGACGAGGGCCTCGAGCATCTTCAGCATGTAGGCAGCGCGCTCGGCGACCGGCACGCGCGCCCAGTCGGCCTGCGCCGCGCGGGCACGCTCCACGGCGGCGGCGATCGCCTTGTCCTCGGCCACGGGGCGCTCGATGTAGATCGAGCCATCAACGGGGGATTTGACTTTGACCGTTTCGGTCATGTTGTTGTCCTTCCAATAATCATCCCCTCGGGCTTTGCCGCCGGAGGAGGGTCGCAACTTGCGGAGACGAGCTTAGTAGCGTTCGAAGCCGCGGTGCAATTCCCAGTCGGTGATGCGGCGGTCGTATTCGAACTGCTCCCAGCGGGCGTTGTGGACGTAGTGATCGATCACGTCCTCGCCGAAGGCAGCCTTCAGCATCGCCGAACTCTCCAGCGTGTCGGCGGCGTCGCGCAGGGTCTTGGGGATCTCCGGCAGGTTGGCCGCCTGGTAGGCGTCGCCGACGAACGGCTTCTGCAGCTCGAGCTTCTCGTCGATGCCAGCGAGGCCGGCCGCGATCAGCGCCGCGAAGGCGAGATACGGGTTGAGGTCGGCGCCGCCGATGCGGCACTCCATGCGGATGCCCTTGGTCCCTTCGCCGCACAGGCGGAAGCCCGCGGTGCGGTTGTCCTCGCTCCACATGATCTTGGTCGGCGCAAACGTGCCGGCCTGGAAGCGCTTGTAGGAATTGATGTAGGGCGCCAGGAACCAGGTGAACTCGCTGGCGTATTTGAGCTGTCCCGCCGCCCACTGCTGCCCGAGCTTCGACAGCGTCCACTCGCTGCCCTTGTCGTAGAACAGCGGCGTCTTGCCGTCGGCGCTCCACAACGAATTGTGGATGTGGCTGGAGTTGCCGGCGAGGCCGTAGTTGTACTTGGCCATGAAGCTGATCGCCTTGCCTTCGCTGGCGGCGATTTCCTTGGCGCCGTTCTTCAGGATGACGTGGCGGTCCGCCATCTCCAGCACTTCGGCGTAGCGGACGTTGATCTCTTCCTGGCCCGGGCCCCACTCGCCCTTGGAGTTCTCGATCGGCACGCCCGCGGCTTCCATCTCGTTGCGCAGGCGGCGCATCACGCCTTCTTCCTTGGTGGTGATGCCGATCAGGTAGTCGCCGATATAGGGCGAGGCGGTGTCGAGGTTCTGCCAGTGTTTTCCGCGCGCGGAATCGTAGGTCTCGGAAAACAGGTAAAACTCCAGCTCCGAGGCGAAATAGGCGAGATAACCGCGCTCCTGCAGCCGCTTGACCTGTTTCTTCAGGATGGCGCGCGGCGAATGCGGCAGGTCGGAATGGGTGTGGTGGTCGAGCACGTCGACCAGGCAGAGCGCTGTCTTTTCGAGCCATGGGATGCGGCGCAGCGTGGCTAGGTCGGGCTTCATGACGAAGTCGCCGTAGCCCTTGTCCCAGCTTGCCGCCTTGTAGCCGGGCACCGGCTCCATATCGATGTCGTTGGCCAGGAGGTAGTTGCAGCCATGGGTCTCGTCATAAGCGGATTCGACGAAATACTTGGCCAGGAACCGCTTGCCGACCAGCCTTCCCTGCATGTCGACGGCGCAGGCCAGGACCGTGTCGATCTCGCCTGCCGCAACAGCACTCTTCAACTGATCGAATGAGAGATTTCCAGCCATTTTACTTCCGATCCGGGCGATGCCACTTCAGTTTGGTTGATTGGTCCGAGGAGTGAAACGAACGTGGCCGGCGCATGGCCGGCCACGGCCATATTGGGAGCGATCAGCGTTCGCCGACCGCGCGTTCCGCCGCCGCGATGACGGCCGCGCGCTTGGTGACTTCGTCGCCGATGGGCGGACCCTGGAAGCGGCCGCGTTCGAAGCCGAACCAGATGATCGCCGTCAGCACCAGGAAGCCGACCGTGATGTAGAGTGCCCAGTCGTTCGGCGGCTGAATGCCGATCACGAAGATCAGCACCATGGCGATGATCGATAGCACCGCGAACAGCTTGAAGGTGCCCTCGCCCAGGTCCCACGGACCCATCTTGTCCCATTTCGAGGTTCCCCACGCCTTGAGCCCGAGGGTGATCGGGATGACGAAGGAGAAGAACAGGAAGATGACCGTGCAGGACACGACGATGGTGTAGACCGGCGTTTCACCGATCGAGACCAGCGACGATCCCCAGACGAACAGGACGGCCAGGATCGAACCAGTCCAGATCGCGGCGACCGGCGTACGATAGGTCGGGCTGACCTTGGCCAGCGCCCCCGAGGCCGGCAGGCCGCCGTCGCGCGAGAAGGCGAAGATCATGCGCGACACAGACGTCACCGTCGCCAGGCCGCACAGCCACTGGCTGACGAAGATGGCGAGGTAGAGCAGGTCCTTGACGACTGGATTGACCTGCACCTCCATGCCCCAGAAGAACACGTTCCAGCCTTGCGCCGCCGCGTCGTCCATATTGGGCAGCATCAGCACGAACGAGGCCAGCATGATGTAGCCGAACAGCGCCGACCACAGCACCGAGCCGACCATGGCGCGCGGCACCGAATGGGCCGCCTTCAGCGTCTCCTCCGAGGTATGAGCGGAAGCGTCGTAGCCGGTGATGGTGTAGATCGGCAGCAGAAGGCCGAGCAGGAACACCCAGCCCGAAGACGTTTCCGGCCAGACGTTGCCGCCTGCTTCACCGGAGTAGTTGGCGAAGGTGAAGAGCCGGCTGAACTCGTAGCTGTCGGCAGCGATCAGGCAGACGATCGCCAGTACGATCGAGGTCGCAAAGATCAGGTAGCCGGAGAAGTCGGTGAGCTTGGCGGTGAGGCCGATGCCCATGTGGTTCACAAGCGCCTGCAGTCCGGTGATGATCGCAAGGAATATGATGCGAGTGGTGGTGGTGTCCTCGAGACCGAGATAGGTGGAGCCGAAGGCACCCATGAAGAAGTAGTAGGTGCCGACATTGATGGCACCCAGCACGGTGACCAGGCCGAGCAGGTTGAACCAGGCGGTCAGCCAGCCGGTGAAGCGGTTGCCGAGGATCGAACCCCAGTGATAGAGGCCGCCCGCCGTCGGATAGGCCGAGCTGATCTGGGCCATGGCGACGGCGAAGACGAGGCTGACGAAGCAGCCGATGAGCCAGCCGATGCCGATGGCAGCACCGCCGGCGCCGGAGGTGGCCTGTGCCAGCGAGTTGATGCCGCCGGAGAGAATGCAGATGATCGAGAAGGAAACGGCGAAGTTCGAGAACTGGCTCATGCGCCGTTCGAGTTCCTGGGCGTAGCCCATGGAGTGGAGGACTTTGACGTCCTCGTGCTTGTCATGCTCGGAATAACCAGGTGATGCCATTTCAGTGTCCCCTTGTCGTTATGCCTTTCATTGAGCCGCGCGTCCGATGCCCGGCCGGTAAGGGACAGCGTCCCCCGCCTCCGGCTCGAGATCGGCAAAGATGCCCGTGAGCACATCCGCCCATTTCCGCTGCCCGGCCTGCGCCGATATTTCGTCGTTGCGGATTTCGATCATCGCGCACGGCAGGCCGCGCGACCTGCCGTGGTGTTCCAGGGTGAAGTAGACCCGGTCGGCCGGGGAATAGGGTTCGTTGACGCCGACGACTGGGCCGTCGACGCCACGCAACGCTGCGATCAGCGGCGCGGCGAGCCGCTCGTCCTCGTCATGGATGATGCCGATGTGCCAGGGGCGCGAAACGCCTTTGTAGATCGGCGTGAAAGAATGGACGGACACCAGCCTCGTCTCCCGTCCCGCGCGCAGGCGGTCGGAAACGACCTCGCCGATCGCGTCGTGGAACGGACGCCATGATAGCGCGATTCTCTCCTCGCGCTGAGCGGCGCCCAGCCCGATGTTGCCGGGAATGATCGTGGTTTCGCTGATTTCGGGGATGAGATCAGGCGCGCCCAGTGGCCGGTTGCAGTCGATGGCGAGCCGCGAAACGCGGGATTCGACCAGCGTCGCATCCAGGCCTTCGGCGAGGCGATGGGCGACCGGCAGCGCGCCCGGATCCCAGGCGATATGGCGCAGCATCTCGCCGGCGTCGAGCCCGAGCGTGCCGTAGGCGGCGGGGAGCCGGTTGGAGGCGTGGTCGCAGAGAATGACGTAGGGGCTGCGGCCGTCGCGGTTCGTCACGCGGACAGCATTCGACATGGCAAGATTTGCCTGGCCCGTTCCCATTCATTCATCCCCGGGGCCGTATCGTATGTTACGTATTTTTGTTCATTGCGCCCCTATGAATGATTTCTTACACATAATCAGACTTTGTCAAATGCCATTTGAAGGGCATGCACCGGTCTAAGCGCTGGGCCAAAAAAGAGCGCGGCGGTGGGCGGCCGGAACGGGGAGACGGATGGCTTCGAGCGTTGCCGAACTGATCAGCGAAAAGATCGATGCGATGCCTGCCGGCGAGCGCCGCGCAGCACAGACGCTGATCGCCGCCTACCCCGTGGTCGGGCTCAAGACTGTGGCCGAATTCTCGCAGCAGGCCGGCGTCTCGTCGCCGACCATCCTGCGCTTCGTCGCGCGATTGGGCTTCCAGAACTACCCCGAATTCCAGTCGGCATTGCAGGACGAGCTCGCCGAGCAGCTTCAGTCGCCCGCCTCACGTACGATCGCGGCGCCATCGCAACTTCCCGCCTCGACCGCGCCGATCCTGGAGGCTGTGCTCGAGAACATCCGCGAGACGTTCCGGCACCTGTCGGACCGGCAGCTGGCGGATATCGTCGGCCACCTCGCCAACCCGCGTGCCCATATCTTCCTCGTCGGCGGCCGCTTCACCGATCCGCTGGCGCGCTACATGACGGCCCACCTCAACCTGATTCGGCCGAACGTCACCCATCTCTACGGCCAGGAAAGCCTCTGGAACGACCGGCTGATCGACATCGGAAAGCGCGACACGCTGCTGATCTTCGACATCCGCCGCTACCAGGAGAGCCTCGTGCGCTTCGCCGAAAAGGCCCACAGGCGCGGCGCCACCATCATCCTCTTCACCGACCAGTGGCTCTCGCCGATCGCCCGCTTCGCCCGCCACGTCATCGCCGGCCGGACGGCGGTGCCCTCGGCCTGGGATTCCTCGGCCGCGCTCTTCGTCGCCGCCGAGACCCTGATCGGCGCACTCACCCGCAAGCTCGATGCGGATGGCGCCAAGCGCATCCGCGCGATCGAGGATCTGCGCTGAGCCCCCGGCGCCAATCCGCCAAATGTTACGCAGATTTAATGTGCGGCATGTCGAGAATTGCCATAAGGCTCGGTTATCTAACTGGGCTATAATGCGGCTGCTCGAGCGGGCTGGCTTCTGTTCATCGCAAGACATCGCGCAATGAACGGCCAATAGCCGCATGGCAGCGCCGACGTCCTGGTTGGACTGCCGTATCGGGGAATTGCAGCAGGACTGGAGTGCAGATGGCCGCCTGGAAACAGATAGTCTTGGCAATAGCCATACTGCTCGCGGCTGCCGCAAGCTGGGTGCTCTTCGTTCCCGGTTCGCGCGAGGTTCTGGCGCGCTGGGGCATAGAATGGGCGCAGGCCTCCGCAGGCCGGAGCGATCAGGCGCAGGGCGCCGGAAATGCCGGCAACCGTCAGGGCGGCGGGCGCAACGTCGCCCAGACGCCCGTCGTCACGCAACCGGTGGCGAGCGGCACCATCAACGACCGCCTGTCGGCGATCGGCACCGGCCGGGCGCTCAATTCCGTGATCATCAATCCCTACGCCGCCGGCAGGCTGACCGAAATCGCGGTCGAGGCGGGCCAGAAGGTCCAGGCCGGCGCGGTGATCGCCAAGATGGACTCCGATTCCGAAGAGATCGCGCTCGAACGCGCCCGCATCGCGCAGGGCGACGCAGAGGCCTCGCTGGAGCGCATCAAGGCGCTGCGTGCGACCAACACCGCCACCGCCGTGCAACAGCGCGAGGCCGAGCTGGCCGTGGACAATGCGCGGCTCGCGGTACGTGACGCGGCGCTGGCACTCGACCGCCGCACCATCGTCTCGCCGATCTCTGGTATCGTCGGCATCCTGCCGGTCGAGAACGGCAACTACGTCACCAGCCAGACCACGATCGCCACGGTTGACGACCGCTCGCGGATCATCGTCGATTTCTGGGTACCGGAGCGTTTCACCGGCCTGCTCGCAGTCGGCCAGCCGCTCACCGCCAATTCCGTGGTCCGCCCCGGCCAGGTCTTCGACGGCGTGGTCAGCGCGGTGGACAACCGCCTCGACGAACAGAGCCGGACGCTGCGCGTGCAGGCTCGCCTCGACAATGACGGCGACGTGCTGCGCGCGGGGATGTCGTTCCAGGTGGCGATGCGCTTCCCCGGCGACACCTATCCGTCCGTCGATCCGCTGGCGATCCAGTGGGGCGGCGACGGCGCCTTCGTCTGGGCTCTCGCCGACGGCAAGGCCAAGCGCGTTCCGGTCCGCATCGTCCAGCGCAACACCGACAGCGTGCTCGTCGAGGCAGCACTCGTGCCCGGCGACCAGGTCGTGACCGAGGGCATCCACACCGTGCGCGAGGGCGCGCAACTGCTCGTCGCCGGCAGCGATGCCGCCGGCCGCAGCGGCTCCTGAACTGGGGGCCTGGAGATGAGCGCCGGTCAGAACGAACACGCCGAACAGGGCATCACCGCGCTCTTCGTGCGCAGGCCCGTGCTGGCCTTCGTCATCAACACGCTGATCGCGGTGGCCGGCCTTGCCGCGTTCTATGGCGTCGAGATCCGCGAACTGCCCGACGTCGACCGGCCGGTCATCAGCGTCTCGACGACCTATTCCGACGCCGCCGCGGAGATCGTCGACCGCGAGGTGACGGCGGTGGTCGAAGGTGCCGTCGCCCGCGTCACCGGCGTGAAGTCGATCTCGTCGAGCTCGTCCTACGGCAACAGCCGGGTGACGGTGGAGTTCAACGACGGCGTCGACCTCAACGTCGCCGCATCCGACATGCGCGACGCCGTTGGCCGGGTGACCAACACCCTGCCCGACGACGCGGATGCGCCGCGCATCGTCAAGGCCGACGCCAATGCCGACGCCGTGATGCGGCTCGCCGTCACGTCTGACACCATGCCGGTGGAAGACATGACGATCCTGGTCGAGGACCAGATCGTCGACACCCTCGCCGCCGTCGACGGCGTTGCCGACGTGCAGGTCTATGGCGACCGCGCCAAGGTCTTCCGCGTCGACATCGACCAGGCCAAGGTCTCCAGCCTCGGGCTGACGCTTGGCGACATCTCCACTGCGCTGGAGAGCGTCTCCTTCGACGCCCCGGCCGGTTCGCTCCAGGTCGGCAACCAGGACATCATCGTCCGCGCCAGCGCTGCGGTGACGACGCCGGAAGCGTTCGAGAGCATCATCATCAACGGCCGCACGCGCCTCGGCGACGTGGCGAAGGTCACCCTCGGCGGAGACCCGGGCTCCACCTCGCTGCGTTCCGACGGCAAGACCGGCATCGGCATCGGCATCATCCGCCAGGCGCAATCGAGCACGCTCGACATCTCCAAGGGCGTTCGCGAGGCGGCCGAGAAGATCCAGCGCACCCTGCCCGAAGGCATGAGCATCCGGGTGACGAGCGACGATGCGATCTTCGTCAACGGCGCCATCCACGAGGTAGAGCTCGCACTTCTGCTGGCGGTGACAATCGTCCTGCTCGTCATCTTCCTGTTCCTGCAGGACTGGCGGGCCACCCTGATACCCGGCTTCGCCATGCCGGTTGCAATGATCGGCACGATCGCGGGAATCTATCTTGCCGGCTTCTCGGTCAACATCCTGACGCTGCTGGCTATGGTGCTGGCGACGGGCCTCGTCGTCGACGACGCCATCGTGGTGCTGGAAAACATCGTGCGCCGCCGCAACGAAGGCATGGGACCGCGCGCCGCCGCCGTGCTCGGCACGCAGGAAGTGTTCTTCGCCGTGATCGCGACCACGGCCACGCTTGCCGCCGTGTTCATTCCGATCTCCTTCCTCCCCGGCCAGACCGGCGGCCTGTTCCGCGAGTTCGGCTTCGTGCTGGCGATCTCGGTGCTGCTGTCGTCGGTGGTCGCGTTGTCGCTCTGCCCGATGCTCGCCTCGCGCATGCTGACGGCATCCAGCATCGAGCATACCAATTCGGGCTTCGCCGCAAGGATCGGCGGCGGGCTGCTGCGCATCTACAAGCGCTGCCTGCGCGCCTGCCTCGATGCACCGGTGATCGTCATCCTGGTGTCGGTGCTGTTCGCCGGCGCGGCCTACGTCGCCTTCGGCACCGTACGGCAGGAACTGACCCCGAGCGAAGATCGCTCGCTGGTGATGCTGCGCGTCAGCGCACCACAGGGCGTCAGCCTCGACTACACCACCTCGCAGTTGCGGCTCATCGAGGGGCTGATCGAGCCGCTGCGCAAGTCGGGCGAAATCGAAAGCACCTTCGTCAGCGCCGGCATGGGCAACAACAACAACAGCGGCTTCATGGTTCTGTCGCTGGCGCCCTGGGACCAGCGCACCCGCACCCAGCAGCAGATCGCAGCCGACATCACCGCGCGCACCGCCAACGTGCCCGGCGTGCGCACGACGCTGGCGCAGTCCAACAGTCTCGGCATCCGCGGCGCCGGCAATGGCCTGCAGTTCGCCCTGATCGGCAACAGCTATGCCGAACTCGGCGACGCCGCCACCAAGGTGCTTGCCGAGATGGACAAGGACCCGCGGTTCAGGCAGCCGCGCCTCAGCACCGACGCAACCCAGCCGCAGCTGTTCGTCACCGTCGACCGGGACAGGGCGTCCGACCTCGGCATCGATATCAAGGGGCTGTCGCCTGCCCTGCAGGCGATGCTCGACGGCCGCAAGATCGCAAGCGTTTTCATCGAGGACCGCAGCTACGACGTGAAGTTGGTGTCGACCACCAACCCGATCAACGACTCCACCGACCTCGAGAACATCTTCGTCAGGACCGGCGACGGGCGTTTCGTACCCGTTTCGACCATCGCCTCGCTGACCGAGCGCGCGGTGCCGCCGTCGCTGTCGCGCGAACAGCAGCAGCGGTCGGTGGCGATCACCTCGGGCCTCGCCGACGACTTCGCCCTCGGCGACGCGCTGAAGCGCGCCGAGGAAATCGCAGGGCCCCTGTTGCCGGCGGGCAGCCGCCTGCTACCGCTGGCCGAGGCAGCCACGCTGGACGAGACCAGCGGCGCCATGCTGACCATCTTCGGCTTCGCCATCGTCATCATCCTTCTGGTGCTGGCCGCCCAGTTCGAGAGCTTCGTTAGCGCGATCATCATCATGGCGACGGTGCCGCTGGGCCTTGCCTGCGCCGTCTTTGCGCTGATCCTGACGGGCACGTCGCTCAACGCCTACAGCCAGATCGGCCTTGTGCTGCTGGTCGGTGTCATGGCCAAGAACGGCATCCTCGTCGTCGAGTTCGCCAATCAGCTCCGCGACCGCGGCATGGGCGTGCGGCAGGCGATCGAGGAAGCCGCGGTCATCCGTCTGCGCCCTGTCATGATGACGATGATCTGCACGGTGCTCGGCGGCGTGCCACTGGTGCTGGCGCAAGGCGCCGGCGCCGAGGCGCGTATCGCGCTCGGCTGGGTGATCGTCGGAGGTCTCGGCCTGGCAACCCTGTCGACGCTGTTCCTGACGCCGGTCGCCTATCTGCTGCTCGGCCGTTTCGTCACGCCCAAGGTAGCCGAGGAGTCGCGCCTCAAGCGGGAACTCGAGGAAGCGGCCTATACGGGCGTGGAACCGGCCGAATAGTCACAACTTATGTTAGCCTGGATGCGACAGATTTGGCGTCGCGAGCGATGACATCGGCGATGTGATTCTGTATCAGTCCTCGATCTCAGCGCGGGGCGTTACTTATTCCTATGCAGGACCGGATGATATGAGCCTGAAACCGATCACCCTCGACGACCTTCAGGCGAGCGTGGGCAAGGAGGTCGGCGTTTCCCCCTGGCGGACCGTCACGCAGTTGATGATCGACCAGTTCGCCGACGCCACCGACGACCACCAGTTCATTCATTGCGACCCCGAGCGGGCTGCCGCCGAGACCCCTTTTGGCGGGACCATCGCGCACGGCTTCCTGACCCTGTCGCTGCTGTCGGCCATGACCTTCGACACGCTGCCTCCGGTCGAAGGCGGAAGCATGGGCATCAACCAGGGCTTCGAGGAGATCAAGTTCGTCGCCCCGGTGAAGACCGGCTCGCGCATCCGCACCCGCTTCGTGCTCGCCAACCTGAAGATACGCCCCTCGGGCTGGATCCAGGCGACGCACGAAGTGACCATCGAGATCGAGGATTCGAAGAAGCCTGCGCTGACCGCGCGCTGGCTGACGATGACCTTCGTCGAGCCGGAGCGGGAAACCGCGTAAGCCGAAATGCTCAACGCACGCGAGCAATGTGCCCGCACTAATCCCATGAGCTAGGCCCCCTTGCCTTGTCGGTCTCCCGACCCGCGTATAGAGTCGCCGGCTTCGAGCGCGTGAAGTCATCAGGGCGTATCCTTGTCCAGCATTGCCGCAAACCGTCGTGAGCTCCAGAAGGCCGAACTGAGGGCCGAGCTGGTGGCGGCCGCGCATGCGCTGGTGCGCGAGGAAGGCTACGAGGGCCTCACCATTCGCAAGCTCGCCACCAGGGTCGGCTATGCGCCGATGTCGGTCTATTCCTATTTCGCCGACAAGCATGAGATCCTGATGGCGCTCGCCGAGGACGCTTTCGTCGATCTGGCGCGAAGGATGCGCCGGAACCGACCGGACGATCCGCTCGAAGCGGTCCGCGCGGCGCTCACCGAATATGCGGAATTCGGCCTGGGCAATCCGAACGAATACCGGACCGTGTTCATGACCGAGAAGCAGAAGCCGCCGGTCGGAAAGACCTTCGCCGAGATGGAAAGGGGCAACCCCGCCTTCCAGGTGATCATGGAACGCGTGGAAGCCTGCATCGCGGCGGGCAGGATGAAGGGTGACGCGCGCGCACTCGCCACGGTCCTGTGGACCATGGCCCATGGCGCGATCTCGCTGCTGATCACCTTCCCCTTCTATCCGTTCGGCGACCAGAAGGCCTATGTGATGCGCATCGGGGACGTCGCCCTCGCCGGGCTCGCGGCCGGGGTGATGCCTCCGCTTACGGACGAGCCGGCAAGCTTCTGAAGCTCCCTGCTCGGATTACCAGTGCCTGAAAATAAACCGTTCCGTACGCGTACGGCGATATCGCTTGCAATGCGCGATGTGCGGCCGTATCTGTAAGTTACTCCGTACATGTACGGCAACTAAACGGAGATGGACGATGAGACGGACAGTTCTCGCGCTCGCGGCGATCGTCGCCGCGACCGGCCTTGCAATGGGGAAGGAAGCGCAGACGACCAAGCCGCACGCTCCCGCCGCGTGCGGAGTAACCAAGTCCGGAGAGAGGCTCGATTGCGCCGACACCGGCGCGCCCGCCCCTACAAAGAGCACGAAGCCGAGGCTCGGGATCGACATAGACCCGTGGTGGGTGCCGCCGTTCAACTGAGCAACCCCAACAGCAAACACGAAAGCCGCCCCGACCGGGCGGCTTTTTCGCGTCCAGCTCCCGTTTTTCGCCGTTGCCGACCGACACCTACGCTTCAGTTTCATGTCCCGGCTGCAACAGGACCGTGTCCGCAGGTGCGACGAGCGTCGTCAGGCCGCTACCCGGCCATGTGCAAATAGCGACGTCCGCCGGCCCCGACCGCGATCGCGGCATGCAGGGCACCGCACATGGAGATGGACGATGAGACGAACGGTTCTGGTGATCGCTGCAATCCTTGCGGCAACGAGCTTTGCCGCGGCAAAGGCTCCGCCGGTACAGGAGCCCAACGAACTCGCGGCATGCGCCAACACCCACGCAAACCAGATGCTCGATTGCGCCCTGACGGGTTCGATCCAACTGCGTGAGAGCGCGGATTCGACAAACTCAACTGAGCGCGAGCCGCGCATGGGCATAGACATCAGCCCCTGGATCGTGCCGTCGTTCAACTGACGCCAGCCAAGCTCCGGAAAAGCAAAAAGCCGCCTGCGAGGGCGGCTCTTTCGGGCAACAACACTGCGGAACGCCTATCCCGCGTCGCGGGCTGCCTCCGACAGGAAACCCCAGACATAGTCCGAGAACGAGCGCCAGCACTCAACGCGGAAGGTGTCTTCGCCAATACGCAGGACCACGATCTCAACCTTGCCGAGGATGGTGCGCGAGGCAGCACCCACCGGGAAGGCTGCGAGCGACAGGTCCTGCGGGCAGCCGGAGCTGAGCGTGGCGGCGGCGTTGGGACCGGTGACCGCGATGGCGACGTTGCGGTGGGAGACGTCGACCGCCGAGTGCAGGCCCTTGACCCCAGCGCAGTCGGCGAAGGGACGGCCGCCGGCCTCGTCGATGACAAGCCATTCGTCCGGGCCGAGCCAGAGTGCGGTACGGCCGGCCTTGGCGGCAGACGACTTGGGCTTCTGCGGCAGGTTCACGCCGAGCGCCTTGGACAGGGCGGCGATGGTGTCCGGCCGGGCGCGCAGCGACATGCGGCTCGCCGGCTCCAGCACCTTGAGGGCGACGCCCTCTCCGCCGACGCTCTTGCCGGCGTGAGCGGGGTTCCTGACGGCTGTTGCGATCTTAGCCATTGAGGCGCTCTCCCTTCTCGTCGAAGAACACGGTGCCGGTGACTTCCACCTCGATCACCTTGTCGGGCATGGGCACGTAGAGCGTCTCGCCGATGCGGTCGCGGCCGCCGGCGACCAGCGCCATGGCAATCGAGCGGCCGCAGTTTTCCGACCAATAGCTCGACGTCACGTGGCCGATCATCTTCATCGGAATCGCCTGCTTGGGGTTCTCGACGATCTGCGCACCCTCTTCGAGCACGACATGCGGATCCTTGGTCCTGAGGCCGACGAGCTGGCGGCGGCCCTTGGCGACGAGGTCAGGGCGCGTCAGGCCACGGATGCCGACGAAGTCGGTCTTCTTCTTGCCGACGGCCCAGTCGAGGCCGGCGTCATTGGGCGTGACGGTGCCGTCGGTGTCCTGGCCGACGATGATGTAGCCCTTCTCGGCCCGCAGCACGTGCATCGCCTCGGTGCCGTAGGCGCAAGCACCATGCTTCTGGCCCTCGGCCCACAGGGCCTCCCATACGGCGCGGCCGTAGTCGGCCGGCACGTTGACCTCGAAGCCCCGGTCGCCGGTGAACGACATGCGGAACAGCCGGGTCGGCACACCGCAGATCTTGCCCTCGCGCACCGACATATGCGGCATCGCCTCGTCGGACATGTCGATGCCCTCGATCAGCGGCTCGATGATTTTCCGCGAGTTCGGCCCCTGGACGGCGATGACTGCCCATTGCTCGGACACGGAGGTCAGCCAGACATTGAGCTCGGGGAATTCTGTCTGGAGATAGTCCTCCATGTGGTTCATGACGCGGGCGGCACCGCCCGTCGTCGTCGTCACGTGGAAGCGGTCCTGCGCCAGCCGCCCAACGACGCCATCGTCGTAGATAAAACCGTCCTCGCGCAACATGATGCCATAGCGGCAGCGGCCGACCTCGAGCTTCTCCCACGGGTTGGTGTACAGCAGCTCCATGAACTTGGCTGCGTCCGGGCCGACCACCTCGATCTTGCCGAGGGTGGACGCATCGAACAGGCCGGCCGTCTTGCGCACCGCCACGCATTCGCGGTTGACGGCGGCATGCATGTCCTCGCCGGCGCGCGGGAAATACCAGGCGCGCTTCCACTGGCCGACATCCTCGAACACCGCGCCATGGCCTTCCGCCCAGGCGTGGGTCGGGGTCTTACGGGTCGGATCGAACAGCGCGTGGCGCGAGTGGTTGACGATGGCGCCGAAGGTCACCGGCGTGTAGGGCGCGCGGAAGGTGGTGAGGCCGACCTCGGGGATTTCCTTGTTCAGCGCCTCGGCGGCGATGGCGAGACCGTGCATGTTGGAGGTCTTTCCCTGGTCGGTCGCCATGCCGTTGGTGGTGAAGCGCTTGACGTGCTCGATCGAGCGCATGCCCTCGCGCACCGCCTGGCGGATGTCCTTGGCGGTCACGTCGTTCTGGAAGTCGATGAACGCCTTCACCGTGGTATCGGCGCCTGCGCCCGGGCCGGAGCCCAGCATGCCACCGTTCCAGCCTTCGGAGCCCTCGACCGTGATCGAGACACCCTTGCCGGGCTTGGCGCCAGCGTCGCGGGCAGCATTGGCGCCGGCCTCGAGCGCCTGCAAGACGCTGTCCTCGAGGCTGTCCGAGCCGCTGCAGGCGCCGACCGAGACGCAGTCCTGGGCATAGGTGCCGGGCAGGAAGCGCTTGGTGGCGTCGTCGAACGCGACCTTGCCGCGCGACTGCGAGAACATGTGCACCGACGGCGTCCAGCCGGCGGACATCAAGAGAGCATCGACGGCAATGGTGCGCTCGGCGCCGCCGGCCTTGGCCTGCACGGTCATCGACTTGATGCGCTGGCTGCCATTGGCGCTGGTGACGGCGCGGCCGTGGTTGACCTCGATGCCGAGCGAACGCGCCTCGTCGACCAGCGGCCCCGAGGGGTTGTCGCGCAGGTCGACGATGGCGGCGATGCCGATGCCGGCCTTCTTGAGGTCGATGGCCGCGGCATAGGCGCTGTCGTTGGCGGTATAGACGCCGACATTGCGGCCGACGGTGACGCCATAATGGTTGAGATAGGTGCGCGCGGCGGACGCCAGCATGACGCCCGGACGGTCGTTGTTGGCGAACACCATGTGGCGCTCGATTGCGCCGGTGGCGATGACCACGCGCTTGGCGCGGACCTGCCACAGCCGCTCGCGCGGGGCCTCGCGGCCGGGGCTGGCGAGATGGTCGGTGACGCGCTCGGTCAGGCCGACGAAGTTCTGGGCGTAGTAGCCGAACGCCGTGGTGCGCGACAGGAGCGTTACGTTGTCCATGGCGGCAAGCCTGGCTGCGACGCCTTGCGCCCACGCCCAGCCGTCCTGGCCGTCGATGACAGCACCCTTCTCGAAGCGCAGCGCGCCGCCGAACTCGGCCTGCTCGTCGCAGATGACGACGCGCACGCCGGTCTCGGCCGCGGCAAGTGCTGCGGCAAGGCCGGATGCACCGCCGCCGAGCACCAGCACCTCGCAATGGGCGTAGCGCGACGAATAATGGTCGGGATCGGGCTGGTCGGGCGCTATGCCAAGGCCAGCGGCCGAGCGGATGTTGGGCTCGTAGAAGTTCTTCCACGCAGCCTTAGGCCACATGAAGGTCTTGTAGTAGAAGCCGGCCGAGAAGAACGGCGAGGCGAGATCGTTGACCGCGCCGACGTCGAAGCTGAGCGACGGCCAGCGGTTCTGCGAGGCGACGTCGAGCCCGTCATAGAGCTCCTGCACGGTGGCGCGCACGTTGGGCGTTTTGCGCGCGGCGTCGCGGCTGACGGTGACCAGCGCGTTCGGCTCCTCGGCGCCGGCCGAAAGGATGCCGCGCGGGCGGTGATACTTGAACGAGCGGCCGACGAGATGGACGCCGTTCGCCAGCAGCGCCGAGGCGACGGTGTCGCCGGCGAGTCCGGTCATCGCCTTGCCGTCGAAGGTGAAGCGCGCGGTCTTCGCCGGCGTCAGGCGGCCCTGGCCGGAAATGCGGTAGGACCCGGCCATCATGCCTCTCCCTTGGTCGAGCGCTTGGATTTCGGTTTTTCGTTGAGCTGGTCCGGCGGGCGGTTGGCCCAGGCGGCGGGGCCGCCCTCGGCGGTCAGCGTCGAGACATCAGGCTTTGGCTCGCCAGCCTTGTAGGTCAGAAGGAACTTGTCCGAGACCGAGTCGCGCACCGCGTTGAAGAAGCGGGCGCAGCCATGGACATGCCGCCAGCGTTCGAACACCAGCCCCTTCTTGTTGGAGCGGATGAAGAAAAATTTTTCGAAATCCTCATCGCTGATCGAGGCCATGTCGGTCGGACGGGCGATATGGGCCTCGCCGGCGTTGCGGAACTCGAGCTCGGGGCGCTCTTCCTCGCAATAGGGGCAACGAATGAGAAGCATCTTGTAAATCCCTAGAGTTCGCCGGGTCCGACAATGGTGCCTTGCGGCTGGTCGCAGAGCCTTTGGCCCAATGCCTCGAACGGTGCGACGCGCTTGATCAGCGTCTCGACGGTGTCGGCAGGCAGGAACAGGTCGCGGCTTGAGATGTTGAGGAAGGTAAGCTCGAATGGATTGGCCGAGACAATGACGTTGCGTCCGGGCGGTGCCTCGTGCTCGTCGTCGGGATCGTCAGGGGTTTCGATGAAGGAAACCACCTTGCGCCCGCCGCTCCAGACGCAGGCGAGCAGGCCCGAGGCGACCGAGAACGGCCACTCCGCCTCGTTGTCGCTGCGGCTGATCGTCTGCAGCCGGACCTCGCTGGCGTCGGGGACATGCAGCATGCCCTTCTCGTCGGCGAGGACCAACGGCGCGGCCACTGCCGCTATGGTGGCGGCGAGCGTCGTCATCAGTGGGCGACGGCGGCGGCTGCCGCCTCGTCGATCAGGCGGCCGGTGCGGAAGCGCTCCAGCGTGAACGGCGCGTTGATCGGGTGCGGTTCGTCGCGGGCGATGGTGTGGGCGAAGACGTGGCCCGAACCTGGCGTCGCCTTGAAGCCACCCGTGCCCCAGCCGCAATTGACGTAGAGGCCCTGCACCGGCGTCTTGGCCAGGATCGGCGAGCGATCCGGCGTGACGTCGACGATGCCCCCCCACGAACGCAGCATCTTCATGCGCGTGAACATCGGGAACATCTCGCAGATGGCGTCGAGCGTGTGGTTGATGATGTGCAGGCCGCCGGTCTGCGAATAGGAGGTGTACTGGTCGGTACCGGCGCCGATGACCAGCTCGCCCTTGTCCGACTGAGAGATGTAGGCATGCACGGTGTTGGACATGACCACGCAAGGGAACACCGGTTTGACCGGCTCCGACACCAGCGCCTGCAGCGGATAGCTTTCGAGCGGCATGCGCACGCCGGCCATGTCCATCAGCACCGAGGTGTGGCCGGCCGCAACGACGCCGACCTTCTTGGCGCCGATGAAGCCTTTCGAGGTCTCGACGCCCGAGACCCGGCCGTCGGCCGTGCGGCGGATGCCATTCACCTCACAGTTCTGGATGATGTGGACGCCACGGTCGGAGGCGCCGCGGGCATAACCCCAGGCGACCGCATCGTGGCGCGCCGTGCCGCCGCGACGCTGCAGCGTGGCGCCTACGACGGGATAGCGGGCGTTGGCCGAAATGTTCAGCGGCGGGCAGTAGGCCTTGGCCTCTTCCGGCGTCAGCCATTCGTTGTCGATGCCGTTCAGGCGGTTGGCATGCACATGGCGCTTCAGCACCTGCACGTCATGCACGTTGTGCGCCAGCATCATGACGCCGCGCGCCGAATACATGACGTTGTAGTTGAGGTCCTGGCTGAGGCCGTCCCACAGCTTCACGGCGTGGTCGTAGATCCCGGCCGATTCGTCATAGAGGTAGTTGGAGCGGATGATGGTGGTGTTGCGGCCGGTGTTGCCGCCGCCGAGCCAGCCCTTTTCCAGCACCGCCACGTTGGTGATGCCGTGCTCCTTGGCCAGATAGTAAGCCGTGGCGAGGCCATGGCCGCCGGCGCCGACGATGATGACGTCGTATTCGCTCTTCGGTTCGGGCGAGGTCCACTGTTCCTCCCAGCCCTTGTGTCCGCGCAAGGCCTCCCGGGCTATGGCAAAAACCGAATATTTCCGCATTTTTTCAGGGCCTCGCAGATGCCGGAAGCGTCAGAGCGCGAGGTGTAGCACTAGCGAAAAGGCGCTGTCACCCTTGCCCTGTTTGCGACGGTGTCTGCCGTTTTGCGCCGTCCCTTTTTGCCGCAGGTATCGGGTGGCCGGTCGAGTGCCGAATTGCGACCTGTACACCAGTGCCGGACACCCCGGCCGAACTGCACAGGAGCCCGAAGATGTTTGAACTGAACGGAAAAGTCGCAATCGTGACCGGAGCGAGTTCCGGCATCGGCCGCGAGACCGCGAGGCTGTTTGCCCGGCAAGGTGCGCGCCTGGTTCTTGCCGCGCGTGGCGCCGCCGCACTGGAGGCGCTCGCCAAGGAAATCCGCGCCGACGGCGGCAATGCGGTCGCGGTCGCCGGCGACGTCAGGGACGAAGACTTTGCCCGCTCCCTGGTCGAGAAGGCGGAGACATTGTTCGGCGGTCTCGACATCGCCTTCAACAATGTCGGCCTGGTCGGCGAGATGGGTCCGATCACCGAGTTGGAACTGGCAAGCTGGACCGAGGTGATGGAGACCAACCTGAGCAGCGCCTATCTCGGCGCCAAGCACCAGATCCCGGCGATGCTGGAGCGCGGCGGCGGCTCGCTGATCTTCACCTCGACCTTCGTCGGCTACACCGCCGGCATGCCCGGCATGGCAGCCTACGCGGCAAGCAAGGCAGGCCTCATCGGCCTGACCCAGGTTCTGGCGGCGGAGTATGGTTCGCAAGGAATCCGCGTGAACGCGCTGCTGCCTGGTGGCACCGACACGCCGATGGCGACCTTCAAGACCGCCGACGAACGCGCCTTCGTCGAGGGCCTGCACGCGCTCAAGCGCATCGCCCGCCCCGAGGAGATCGCCCGCTCGGCGCTCTACCTCGCCTCCGATGCTTCGAGCTTCACCACGGGCGCCGCCTTGCTTGCCGACGGCGGGGTGTCGATCAACCGGCTCTGAGCCCGGTCAGGCGACGCGCACGGCCTTCATGTTCGGCAGGAAGATGGTCAGCAGGCCGAGCATAGGCAGATACGAGCAGATCACGAAGACGAACTCGATGCCGCGCGCGTCGGCCAGTACCCCGAGCACGGCGGCAGCGATGCCGCCGATGCCGAAGGCGAAACCGAAGAAGATGCCGGCGATCATACCGACGCGCCCCGGCACCAGCTCTTGCGCAAAGACGACGATGGCCGAGAAGGCGGACGCCAGGATCAGGCCGATCACGACCGTCAGCACCTTGGTCCAGAACAGGTCGGCATAGGGCAAGGCCAGGGTGAACGGCAGCACGCCGAGGATCGAGAACCAGATCACCGTCTTGGCGCCGAAGCGGTCGCCGATGGGGCCGCCGAGGAAGGTGCCAAGCGCTGCCGCGCCGAGGAACAGGAACAGCAGATACTGCGATTCCTGCACCGAAACGCCGAACTTCTCGATGACATAGAAGGTGTAGAAGCTCGACAGGCTCGCCGTATAGGCCTGCTTGGAGAGGACGAGGATGGCGAGAACGATGAGCGCCGACTGCACCTTGCGGCGCGGCAAGGGCGGAAACAGCGTGTGCGCCGCCCGCTTGGCCGAACTGGCGATGTGGCGGCTGTACCAGAAGCTGACGCGAATGAGCACGACAATGCCGACCATAGCGGCGATCGAGAACCAGGCGATGCCGCCCTGCCCCAGAGGCACGACGATGAAGGCGGCGAGAAGCGGTCCGAGCGCCGAGCCGAAATTGCCGCCAACCTGGAACAGCGACTGCGCGAGACCAAAGCGTCCGCCAGAAGCCAGCCGCGCCACGCGCGAGGATTCCGGATGGAAGATCGCGGAACCAAGCCCGACGAAGGCCGAGCCGACCAGCAGCATCTCATAGCTGTGCGCAAAGGCCAGCGCGAGCAGGCCGATCAGCGTCAGGCACATGCCGAACGGCAGCGAAAACGGCAGGGGCTTCTTGTCGGTGTACATGCCGATCACCGGCTGCAGCAGCGACGCGGTGACCTGGAAGGTCGTGGTGAGCAAGCCGATCTGCCAGAAGTCGAGCTTGTAGTCGTTCTTCAGCATCGGATAGAGCGACGAGATCAGCGACTGCATGACGTCGTTGAGGAAATGGCTGAAGCTGACCGCGAGAAGAATCGCGAACACCGTTCCCTGGGCGGCACTGGACGAGCGGGCGGGCAAGGCGGTGTCTGTCACGGTATGACTCCGGTCGGCATTCTCGGGGGACAGGCTGGAATAGACCGGCCCGGCGCTGCTTTCATGGTGCACGCTGCGGTACTGTGCGGTCCAGTCGTCAGGCTCGGGACGCACACGCCAGGGCTGCGAATCGCCCCGGCGTGATGCCGAAGCGGGCACGGAAGTGCCGGGTCATGTGGCTCTGGTCGGCAAAGCCCGAGGCCGCCGCTGCCTCCGCCAGCCCCTCGCCCGCGGCCATGCGCGAGCGCGCATGGGCCAGTCTGCGCCCGACCAGATAGCGATGCGGCGAGGTGCCGAGAAGACGGCGGAAGGCACGGGAAAGCTCGAAGCGGTCGAGGCCCGTGACGCACTCGAGATCGCCCGATGTCACCTGCCGGTCGAATTCCTCGGCAAGGAAAGAACGGGCTGCGGCAACCTCGTCGACGGGAAGCGCCGTCGCGCGCTGCGGCCTGGCGTCGTCGCTGCGGCGCGCGAGATGCCCGGCAACATCGGCAATCAACGCATCGACCTGCAGCGGCTCCATCGGATTGGGGAAATCGGCGAAGGCGTCGTCGATCAGGGCCGCCAGCTCCGCGTCGCGCTCGACCACGCCCGGCACGAAAGGCAGGAGCCTGTCGCGCCCGAGCGCCCGGCAGATCAGCCACGGCTCGATATAGAGCATGCGGTAGGAAAAGCCTTCGGGCGCACCCGCATGGCCGTCATGCACCTCGTCGGGGTGGATGACCATGCACTCGTCCTGGACACTGACCCTTTCGCTGCCGCGATAGCGGAAGGCCTGCGCACCCGAGAGCGTGTGGCCGACGGCATAGGTCTCGTGGCGGTGCGGGTCGTAGGCGTGGCCGCCGAAGCGCGCGACCAGTCGCTGAAGTCCCTGGGCCGGTTCGTCGGTGGCGATGAAATCCCTGGACATCGAAGGGCGGGTCCGCGCTGGCTGAAGCCGCAATGTCGTGGCGCTTGCACAAACGTTCAAGACCCCGATGTCGGGCACGGCTAGCCTCTGGCCATGATGTACCCGACCAAGACCGCCCTGATCCTTCTCGACGACCTCGCCGCCTGGCAGAAGGTCAATGTCGCAGCCTTCCTGACCGGGGGGCTAATGCACCGCTTTCCCGAGATGGCCGGAGAAGCCTACCGCGACGGCGACGACAATTATTACCTCGCCATGATCCGCGAGCCGGTCTTCGTCTATGGCGCGGACGCCCAGACGATGCGGCGCACCTTCGAGCGGGCCCGTTCGCGCGGCATCCCCTTCTCCATCTACACGCGGCCACTGTTCGTCACGAGCAACGATGCCGACAACCGCGCCTCGGTGGCGGCGACGCCCACGACCGAACTCGATCTCGTCGGCCTCGGCCTGCATGGCGAGCGCAAGCTGGTCGACAAGATCGTCAACGGCCTGAAGTTCCTGGCCTGAGGGCTATTGTTTGCCCGCGGCCAGGCGCTTGGAGATCGGTTCGAACTCCGGCGTCGCCTTGCGCTTGACCGGATCCGGCTCGTTCTTCTCCATCGCCTCCCAGTACTTCCAGTTCACCTTGCCGGCGCCGAGTTCGTAGTCCATGCCGTCCCAGGCATCCTCGCGGAAGCTGTAGAAGGCCCAGTGCAGCTTGCCGGTGTCGAGGTTGGTAAGCACGTCCTCGAGATACTGCTTGCAGAACGGCAGGCGGCGCATGCAGCCGAACTCGCCGGCGACCACGCGGTTGCGGGCGATGCCGCGGCTGTCGGCCCAGTCGATCGGCTGGTCGAGATAGGCCTTGACGCGCTCGGCATCCCATTTTTCCCGACCTTCGCCAAAGGGCACCTTGCCCGGATAGGCATAGGGCTTGTCGCGCTTCATGTTGGGCGCGCTGGTGGCGGCATAGGGCTCGTACATGTGGAAGGAATAGAGCACGCGCTGGTCGGTAAGGCCCGCCGGCCAATAGGAGAAGGCGTCGGCGGCCGCGTACCAGCCGGCATCGGCCATGACGGGCGTCACCGGATCGACTTCGCGGATCGCTGATATCACGGTCTCGTAGAATGCCCTGAGGTCGCGCGAACTGTCGGCGTTCCTGGTGTACCAGGAGCGCATCTCGGCGATCGAAGCGTGCTCGGCGAGCCCACCTTCCTTTTCTGGCGCCGGCTCGTTGACGATGTTGTAGGCGGCGACTGCCGGATGGTCCTTGAGTTCGCGCGCCAGGTCGCGCCAGAAGTCGGCCGCCTGGGTCCAGTACGCCTTGTCGGCCCACAGGCGCCCGTCGAACTTCTTGTCGTTGTTCTGCGCCCAGCGCATGCCCGGCAGCGACAGCGGCGCGACCACCACCTTGAGCCCGGCCTTGTGGGCGCGGTCGAGTACTTCCTTCAGCGTCTTCGCATCTGAAGCAACCAGTCCTTCATACTTGTCGGCAGTGCCGATGAGGAAATCGCGCTTCTCCGGCTTCCACTTGTCATAGGACAGCCGCACCCAGGTGGCGCCGTAGCCGCGCAGCGCATCGAAATAGGCCTGATCAGGCGGCAGCCGGTTGAAGCTGTTGCCCCCATGCTGTGGCTGGTCCCAGAAGCCGATGAGGTCGGCGGCGTGCGCCTGCGGAATGGCGGCAGCGAGCGCCAGGGCAAAAATCATTGAACGCATAAAGGCTTGCCTATCGGATTCGAAAATGTAAGTCGCGTCCTCGACAAGGAATGCGGCGGAAGTGGGCATGTCCCAAGCCACTTTTCGCACAGACCGCAGGAACTGTGGCCTTTGGAGTGGACAAGCAGGGCTGATTCTGCTATCTGCCGCCGACAATTCCCGGTGGAACCCATCGTGGAGGCGTTGGCGCTATGGCCGGGCCTCCAGATTTCGAACCCGAAAGACAGGATCACACGTGCAGGTACTCGTCCGCGATAACAATGTTGACCAGGCGCTTCGCGCGCTGAAGAAGAAAATGCAGCGCGAAGGCATCTTCCGTGAAATGAAGATGCGCGGTCACTACGAGAAGCCTTCCGAGAAGCGCGCCCGCGAAAAGGCTGAAGCCGTTCGCCGCGCCCGCAAGCTGGCCCGCAAGCGCGCTCAGCGCGAAGGCCTGCTGCCCAGCACGCCGCGCCCGGCAGCCGCTGCTGGCGCACGCCCGGCGCGTTGATACGCCAAGCTTTGGTCCTTTTCGAAGGATAACGACGAGGTGGGGCGACTAATCATCGCCGCCACCTTTTTGTTTTGTCCGGACCCCTTCCGGACGCCGCGCCTACCCCCGGGGCGCCAGTGAGGGACACAGCGATGAATGCAGTCATGAGCAACCGCAGGTCTTCCATTGGCGGGGGCGCAGTGACGGCTCTCATGTTCCTGGGACTGGCTGTGGCAGGCTGCCAGTCCGCGGGTCCCGCCGGCGAGCTGACCAAAATCGACACCATGCAGGGATCGACCGAGAACATCGCCTCCCTCAGCGCCGTGATCTCGACCAATCCCAACGACCCCGAAGCCTACAACGTGCGCGGTTCGGCCTACGGCCGGGGCGGCAAGTACCGCGAGGCCCTGCAGGACTTTGACCGGGCACTGCAGCTCAACCCGAACTTCTACCAAGCCTATTCCAACCGCGCCCTGATCTATCGCCTGATGGGCAACCAGCCCGCGGCGCTCGCCGACTACAACAAGGCGATCCAGCTCAACGCCTCCTATGACGCCGCCTATATCGGCCGCGGCAATCTCTACCGGAAGGCCGGCCGCACGCAGGACGCGTTCAACGACTTCCAGAAGGCGATCGAGCTCGACACCACCGACCCGCGCGCCTACCACAACCGCGGCCTGATCTATCAGCAGCAGGGCCAGCACGCCTACGCCATCGAGGACTTCTCTAAGGCGATCTCGCTGTCGCCGGACGCCGCCGAGCCCTACAACGGCCGCGGCCTGTCCTATCTCGCCACCGGCGACGACGAGAACGCCTTCGCCGACTTCAACATGGCTATCAAGCTCGACGGCAAGATCGCCGAGAGCTGGGCCAACCAGGCGCTGATCTACGAGCGTCGCGGCGACAAGGCGAAGGCCGCGAAATCCTACGCTGAAGCGGTGCGCCTCGACCCGAACTACAAGCCGGCCGTCGATGGCCTGGCCCGCACCCGCGGCGTCTGATTCTCAAAGCGGCGGGACAATGCCTTGAACTGCCTCGTCGTCCTGGCCCATCCCCTGCCCGAGAGCCTGAACCGCCATTTCGCCGACATCGTCGAGATCGAGCTCGCCCGAGCCGGACACGGCGTCACCGTGCTCGACCTCTACAAGGCCGAGTTCGATCCCCGCCTGACAACTGCCGAACGTGGTTCCTATTACGGCGAGCGCTTCGAGGCGTCGGGGTTGAAGGCGCATGCGTCCGCGCTCCGCGACGCGGAAGTGCTGGTGCTGGTCTTCCCGACCTGGTGGTTCGGTCTGCCGGCCATGCTCAAGGGATGGGTGGATCGCGTCTTCGCGCCCGGCATCGCCTTCGATCACGGCAGCGACTTCGGCCCCATCAGGCCGCTGCTCTACAAGCTTCGCCACGTGGTCGCCATCACCACCCTTGGCAGCCCCTGGTGGGTCGACAGGCTGGTCATGCGGCGCCCCGTTCGGCGCATCCTCAAGCGCGGCGTGTTTGCCGCCTGTGCGCCGAGCGCGAGCTTCGCCATGCTGCCCTTCTATGCGGCCGAAAAGCCCAGGCCCGACCGGGTCGAGCGCTTCGGCGAGAAAATCCGTCGTCAATTGCGGAAGATAGCCTAGGCCCTCCGGAACCTTTCAGTGACAGGCAGGTTGTTGCAGCTGGAAGATGAAAGGAGACGGCCATGAAAAAACTCCTGCTTGCTGCAATCGCCCTGCTGCCACTCACGCTGCCGGCGCAAGCCCAGTTCGGGGTAAAACTGGGGCTGCTGACTTGTACGATCGCCGGAGGCTCCGGCTTCATCGTCGGATCGAGCAAGGACATGGCATGCACGTTCTACCCAGCATTCGCCAACCTGCCGCAGGAGTCCTACTCCGGCCGGATCAACAAGTATGGAATTGACGTGGGCGCGACATCGGGGGCGGTGCTGCAATGGTACGTCATGGCACCAAGCCAGGAGGTCTTGGCGCCACACATCTTGGCTGGCTCCTATTTCGGCGCAAGCGCGGAGGCGACGGTGGCTGTCGGCCTCGGCGCGCATGTCCTGGTGGGCGGAGGCCCCCAGTCGATCGCGCTCCAGCCGCTCAGCGTGCAGGCTCAGACCGGCATCAACATGGCGCTGGCGATCGGGGCCCTGCAACTGGTGAGCGCAGGCCAATAAACCATAGGGCGAGGGCGCCGCTTGCAATCGGCGCCCAAAACCGCGAAAATCGCTCCACTCAGATGTACGTGGGCCCCGGTAAGGGTGGGGCAGTTCATCCGGCCTGAGGCGACGTGCCGAGTCCAACTCGGCGCGGTTTGCTGGCGCGCAACGGGTGGACAGGCATTCATGAGATATCGGGAAGTTCAGGACCAGCTTCGCGTCATCGGGATCCTGATGAGCAAACGCGGCAATCAGATTCGCGTCAATCACTTCGGCGGCGAGGAAAACACCGCCTACTACACCCACACTCTAGACGATGCGCTGGCAGCAGGGATCAAGATGGCACGCCCCGACCGGCTGCCTAGGAGCTGGTGCTCGCATCGCCGGTAACGCAGACAGGCGCACGGTCTGCCGCAACAACCGCCGCGCAACTGGCCCCTTTTCGTGCGCCCCGCCCGCGAGCAATCTCCTGTCCGAAGACCTGATCTGGATGAGAGAAGTCGCATGCCCGACACGGCCAACCTGATCGCCTTTGCCGCCATCGCGCTCGGCATGGTGCTGACGCCCGGCCCCAACATGATCTACCTGGTGTCGCGCTCGATCAGCCAGGGTCCGAAGGCCGGCCTGATCTCGCTGGCAGGCGTGGCGCTCGGCTTCGTCATCTACATGCTGTGCGCGGCACTCGGTATCACAGCCCTCCTGCTCGCCGTTCCCTTCGCCTACGACGCGATACGCTTCGCCGGCGCAGCCTATCTGCTCTGGCTCGCCTGGCAGGCGCTCCGCCCTGGTGGGCGATCGCCGTTCCATGTCCGCGAACTGCCCAAGGACAGGCCGCGAAAGCTCTTCGCCATGGGCTTCCTCACCAACTTGCTCAATCCCAAAGTCGCGGTGCTCTACCTTTCGCTGCTGCCGCAGTTCATCGACCCGACAGCCGGCAACGTTCTGACGCAGTTGCTCGTGCTTGGCACGATCCAGATTTCGATCAGCGTGACGGTCAACGCGATCATCGCCATTTCCGCTGGTTCGATCTCGAACTTCCTCGCCGGCAATCCCGGCTGGATGGTCGTGCAGCGCTGGCTGATGGGAACAGTGCTCGCCGGGCTGGCAGTGAAGATGGCGACGGAAGCGCAGCGGTGACAGTCCCCCTCCCCCTTGTGGGGAGGGTGTAGGCGACGTGGCTTCCTTCGCCCCCCTCTGGCCTGCCGGCCATCTCCCCCTCAAGGGGGGAGATTAGCAGTGGCGCCGCACCAGCCAACCTCCAACCCCTTTGGAAGGGCAAGCGAAACGTTGAAGCTGCCGATCTCCCCCCTTGAGGGGGAGATGGCCGGCAGGCCAGAGGGGGGCGCTTCACATCCACCCAACCCAAGCGCGACCTGCCCAAACGCAAAAAAGCCCGGCGCGATGCCGGGCTTTTCGTTGTCGTGGGTGCAATGAAGTTGGCCGAGCCTCCGGCTCAGTGATCCATGGCCTTGACGATTTCTTCGGTCATCTTCTTGGCGTCGCCAAGCAGCATCATGGTGCCGTCCTTGTAGAACAGCGTGTTGTCGATGCCGGCGTAACCGGAGCCTAGGCTGCGCTTGACGAACAGGCAGGTGCGGGCCTTGTCGACGTCGAGGATCGGCATGCCGTAGATCGGCGAGTTCTTGTCGTCGCGTGCCGACGGGTTGGTGACGTCATTGGCGCCGATGACGTAGGCCACGTCGGCCTGGGCGAACTCGCTGTTGATGTCCTCGAGCTCGAACACCTCGTCATAAGGCACGTTAGCCTCGGCCAAGAGCACGTTCATGTGCCCGGGCATGCGGCCGGCGACCGGGTGGATGGCGTATTTGACTTCGACGCCGTTGGCCTTGAGCTTGTCGGCCATTTCGCGCAGCGCATGCTGGGCCTGGGCCACTGCCATGCCGTAGCCCGGTACGATGATGACCTTCTGGGCGTTCATCATCAGATAGGCCGCGTCGTCGGCGGCACCGGTCTTGACCGTGCGCTGGATGCCGTCGTCGGCAGCTACCGCCGTCTCGCCGCCGAAGCCGCCGAGGATGACCGAGATGAACGAGCGGTTCATGCCCTTGCACATGATGTAGCTGAGGATCGCACCGCTCGAGCCCACCAGCGCGCCGGTGATGATGAGTGCGAGGTTGCCCAGCGTGAAACCGAGGGCGGCCGCCGCCCAACCCGAATAGGAGTTGAGCATGGACACGACCACAGGCATGTCGGCGCCGCCGATCGGGATGATCAGGAGCACGCCGAGCACCAGCGACAGCGCCACGATCAGCCAGAAGATGGTGGTCGACTGGGTGGTGACGAGCAGCACGATCAGCACGACCAGGCCGATGCCGAGGGCCGCGTTGATGGCGTGGCGGGCCGGCAGCATGATCGGCTTGCCCGACATGCGGCCGTCGAGCTTGAGGAAGGCGATGACCGAGCCGGTAAACGTGATCGCGCCGATGGCGACGCCGAGGCTCATCTCGACCAGCGCCTGGCCGTGGATGGCGCCGACCGAGCCGATGCCGAAGCTCTCGGGCGCATAGATCGCGGCAGCCGCGACCATGACGGCGGCCATGCCGACGAGGCTGTGGAAGGCAGCGACAAGCTGGGGCATCGAGGTCATGGCGATGCGACGGGCGATGACGGCACCGGCACCGCCACCGATGGCGAGGCCGAGCACGATCAGGCCGAGCCCGCCGGCAGTGGGCTTGGCCAGCGCCAGCGTGGTCAGGATGGCGATGCCCATGCCGACCATGCCGTAGGTGTTGCCCTTGCGGCTGGTGGTCGGGTGCGACAGGCCGCGCAGCGCCAGGATGAACAGGATGCCCGAGACCAGGTAGAGGAAGGAAGCGAGATTGGCGTTCACGTCACTTGTCCTTCTTCTTGTACATGGCCAGCATGCGCTGGGTGACGAGGAAACCGCCGAAGATGTTGACGGCGGCCAGCACCATGGCGACGAAGCCGAAGCCGGTGGCAAGGCCCGACGCCGCGATGCCGACGGCAAGCAGCGCCCCCACCACGATCACCGACGAGATGGCGTTGGTGACCGCCATCAGCGGCGTGTGCAGCGCCGGCGTCACCGACCAGACCACGTAGTAGCCGACGAAGATCGCCAAGACGAAGATGGCGAAGCGGAACACGAACGGATCGATCGCGCCGCCCGAGACGGCGTGCGCCACCCCGCCCGCGGCTTCCGCAGCACCCTGCGCATTGCCCAGTTCCTGCACGCCGAGCCGGACCGCGGCCACCGCCTGGTCGAGCTGGTCGAGGGCTTTTTCGAGAGCAGTCTGTTCCATCACGCGTCTCCCTCGGAAATCGACTTGGCCGGCTTCTTGGCAGCGGCCGGTTTCTTGGCGGCGGCCGGCTTGTCGGACTTGGCGGCGGCCTTCTTCGCCGCGGGCTTGGCGGTTGCGGCACCGTCGGTGGCCGGATCGTCGCCGCGGTTCTGACCCGCAACCACCGGCTTGGGTTTGTCGGTGGCTGCAGCGGCGGCCGCGTTGGCGAAGTTCGGATGCACGACCTTGCCGCCGTCGGTCAGCATGGTCGCCTTGACCAGTTCGTCGTCGCGGTTGATGGCGATCTGCTTGCCCGCCTTGTCGATCATCGTCTCGAGGAAGGCGAACAGGTTCTTGGCGTAAAGCAGCGAGGCGGAGGCAGCGACGCGACCCGGCACGTTGAGATGGCCGACGATCTTCACCCCATTGTCGGTGCTGACCACCTTGCCCGGGACCGCACCCTCGACGTTGCCGCCGCGCTCGACCGCGAGGTCGACCAGCACCGACCCCGGCTTCATCGAGGCGACCATCTGGGCCGACACCAGCTTCGGCGCCGGCCGGCCCGGGATGAGGGCCGTGGTGATGACGATGTCCTGCTTGGCGATGTGCTCGGCGGTGAGTGCCGCCTGCTTGGCCTGGTACTCCTTGGACATCTCCTTGGCGTAGCCGCCAGCGGTCTCGGCCTGCTTGAACTCCTCGTCCTCGACGGCGATGAACTTGGCGCCCAGCGAGGCGACCTGTTCCTTGACCGCCGGACGCACGTCGGTCGCGGTCACGATCGCGCCCATGCGGCGCGCGGTGGCGATCGCCTGCAGGCCGGCGACGCCGACGCCCATGACGAACACTTTTGCAGCAGGAACCGTGCCCGCCGCCGTCATCATCATCGGCAGCGCCCGGTCATATTCGGCCGCACCGTCGACCACCGCCTGGTAGCCGGCGAGGTTGGCCTGCGAGGACAAGACGTCCATCACCTGGGCGCGCGTGATGCGCGGCATGAACTCCATGGCAAAGGCGGTAACACCTGCCTTGGCCATCGCCGCGACTGCGGCGTCGTTGCCATAAGGATCCATGGTGGCAAGCACGGCAGCACCCGCCTTGTAGCCCTTGACCTCGGCTTCGCCCGGGCGGCGCACCTTCAGCACCACATCGGCTTTCGCGGCATCGCCCGCCTTGCCGATCTTCGCACCCGCCGCCGCATAATCCGCGTCGGTGATGCGCGACAAGGTCCCGGCGCCCGCCTCGACGATCACGTCGAAGCCGAAGCCGACGAGGCGTTTCACCGTATCCGGCGAACCGCCCACGCGGCCCTCCACAGGGTCAATCTCTTTCGGTATGAAAACTGTCTGGCCCACCGCTACGTCCTTTCGGCTGGAACCTTACCAAACGTAAAGTGCCGGACGCGCAAAAAAGCGCCGGCGCCCTACCAACGAAGTCCAGGTCGGACGGCGCCACAAGCGGGCGCACTCGTCCCCTCAATCACATAGAGATCATGCCCTGCCGGGCATGCAAGCAGCAAGGCAGCGCGAGGCTGGTCCGTGTTCAAGTCTCTCGAACGGAAGACTGCCTGTTCCAACCCAACCCCTTCTCGCGGGAATTTGAGCGGACGCGGACAAGCCCGCGGCTGCGCAGGAATATATGCCGGGAAATCAGCTAATGTGCGTCGGCACGTCGCGCAGCAGGTAGCCGCCGACTGCGCAGATGATCAGGAACAGCACCGTCGACGAAAAGAAGCCCGCCGGGGTGAAGAAGCCGAAAGCCATGGCGATGATCAGCGCGACGCAAACCATCGTGCCGTACTTGGCCAGCGTGATGAAGGTATTGTAGGTCTTCTCGTGTTCGGCGTAGTCCATGTCGGCGCCAAGTTCGATCGGGCCGGTCGGCTGGTTTGCCATGAATGTCCCCTCCGGAAAGCGAGTTCAAGGGCACATACCTAAATGCGCGCGGCAGGGCAATGGAAGATTGCCTTTCGCCATGCGACAAGTTTATCAACGGATTGTCGGGAAATCACCGCGCAGTTCGACGCAGCGCTCAGGCGAGCCACCGCTTGCGTCGCTTGTAGTGCTTGACGTCGCGGAATGATTTTCGCCCCTCGCCGCCCACGCCGAGATAGAATTCCTTCACATCCTCGTTCTGGCGCAACGCCTGTGCCTCGCCATCGAGGACCACGCGGCCGGACTCCAGTATGTAGCCGTATTTCGCATAGCGCAGCGCCACGCCCGCGTTCTGCTCGGCGAGCAGGAAAGAGACGCCCTGCTCCTCGTTGAGCTTCTTCACGATGCCGAAGATTTCCTCGACCAGTTGCGGCGCGAGCCCCATCGAAGGCTCGTCGAGGAGAATCATCTTCGGCCGCGACATCAGCGCCCTGCCGATCGCCACCATCTGCTGCTCGCCTCCCGACGTGTAGCCGGCCTGGCTGCTGCGCCGCACCTTGAGGCGCGGGAAATACTCGTAGACGAGTTCGAGGTCGGCACGCACCGCGGCCTTGCCGTCACGCCTGGTGAAGGCGCCGGACAAGAGGTTGTCCTCGACCGTCAGGTGGCCGAAGCAATGGCGCCCTTCCATCACCTGGATGCAGCCGCGGCGGACGAGCTGGTTCGGCGACAGCGCCTGGACCTGTTCGCCGTCGAAGACGATGGTGCCCTTGGTGACCTCGCCGCGCTCGGCGAGCAGCAGGTTGGAGATAGCCTTGAGCGTGGTCGTCTTGCCCGCCCCGTTGGCGCCGAGCAGCGCGGTGATGCCGCCGGCCGGCACCGACAGCGACACGCCCTTCAGCACCAGGATGACGTGGTCGTAGATCACCTCGATGTTGTTGACCGAGAGGATCGGAGAGGCGGGTGTGGCGGCCGTTTCGGTGGTGTTGGTCATCGAGGCTGGATCTCCGTGGACGCCCTCCCCTCGACGAGGAGGGAGAATGTCGGGGGCGGACGCAGCGCCCGCCCCGACACCTGTCATCGCTGCTACTTGCACTCTTCGTTGACCGGCCAGGGCGCGTTGGCCTCGGCGTATTTCTTGGCCTCAGCCTCGACCAGCGGCGCAATCATTTCCTGGTCGGCCGACAGCAGGTCGGAGACCCTCGCGAACTTGCCGCCATCCCACTGCATCATCCATGCGCCGGCATGGCCGGCGTGGTTGTTGCAGGCGGTGGAGAACGGACCGATCATGCCGGCCATGCCGATGGAGGCCAGTTTCGCCTCGTCGAGCTTGAGGTTCTCGAGCCCCCAGCGCAACTGCTCGGGATTGACCACCTTGGTGCCGAAATGCTCCTGGGCTGCCTTGATACCCTCGACGGTGAACATCGAGATCAGCACGCCGCGCTGATAGAACACCCAGTCGAACTCGCCCTCGCCGATCTGCGACTTGCCGGCGTCGACGACGTATTTCTTGATGTCCTGCATCACCGGCGAGTTGGAGTCGGGCAGGCTCCACGACAGCGAGCGGTAGCCCTTGCCCGCCTCGCCGACCGACTTCATGTCGCCGTCGTGGCCGGACCACCAGATGCCGACGAACTTGTCCATCGGGAACTTGGTCTTCACCGCCTCGGTGACCGCGCCGACGTTCATCGCGCCCCAGCCCCACATAAGCACGAAGTCCGGGCGCTCGCGCCGGATCTGCAGCCACTGCGCCGACTGGTTCTGCATCTCCTTCACGCCGACGGGGATCGGCAGGAAGGTAAAACCGTACTTGTCCGCATAGGCCTGGATCAACGGTATCGGCTCCTTGCCGTAGGGCGCGTCGAGGTGCAGCAGCACGATCTTCTTGCCCTTGAGGTTCTCGACATTGCCGTCCGAGATGGCCTTCAGGATCATCGATGCGCCGTCCCAGTAGGTGGCCGGGGGGTTGAAGGCCCACTGGAACACCTTGCCGTCGGTCATCGGCGAGAAGCCGTAGCCCGGGGCGAGGATCGGAACCTTGTCGACGTTCGACTTGGGCAGCACCTGGAGCGTGATGCCGGTCGACCAGGGCTGGGTGACGATGCTCGTCGCCTTGGTCTTCTCGTAGCACTCCGCACCCTTCTCGGTGTTGTAGCCGGTCTCGCACTCGTCGTAGTTCAGCTTGACGCCGTTGACGCCGCCGTCGCGCTCGTTGAGCATCAGCATGTAGTCGCGCTGGCCGTTCATCAGGGGCGTGCCCGTCGCCGCGAACGGCCCGGTGCGGTAGGACAGGTTGGTGACGTTGATCGCGTCCTCCGCGGCGATCGCCGGCACCGAAAGCACGGTGCCGACGAGCAGCGCCGCCGGCAGCAGGGTCTTCTTCAGAAACGTCTTCATTCTGCACTCCTCCACTTGGTCGATTTCTCCGTTCGGATCGGGCTGACCGGCCCGTTTCGAATGCCGCCCGGCCTCAGTGCGGGAACGGCCACATGATGAGTTTCTCGCGGATGATCGCCCAGAAGCGGGCGAGCCCATGCGGTTCGATGATCAGGAAGGCGATGATGAGCGCCCCGATGATCATGGTGTTGAGGTGCTCGACCGTCGCCGAACTCACCGGCAACCCGAGCGCTGCCGGCAAGGCGCTGATGATGACCGGCAGCGCCACGATCAGGATCGCGCCCAGGTAATTGCCGAGGATCGAGCCGAGGCCGCCGATGATGGCGATGAACAGCACGCGGAACGACAGCGGGATGTCGAACAGCACTGGTTCGGCAGCACCCCGCCACAGGAACACGAACAGCGCGCCAGCGATGCCGACGATGTAGGACGACACCGCGAAGGCCGAGAGCTTCGCCTTCATCAGGTTGATGCCGACCAATTCGGCGGCGATGTCCATGTCGCGCACCGCCTTCCAGATACGCCCAATACGCCCGCGCGTGATGTTGATGGACAGGAGGGTGATCAGCGAGACCATGCAGAGCACGAAATAGTACTGCACCACCGCGCTGGCGTTCGGGCCAGCGACAGTGACGCCGAACATGTCGATGTTGGGCACCTGGATCGCGCCCGAGGAATTGTAGTTGTAGAGCCAGGCCCACTTCTCGAACAGCCAGACCAGGAAGAACTGGGCGGCCAGCGTGGCGATGGCGAGATAGAAGCCCTTGATCCTGAGCGACGGCAGTCCGAAGGCCACGCCGACGGCGGCCGAGAAGAAACCCGACAGCGCGATCGCCACGACGATGTTCATCTCCGGGAAAATGCTGACGAGCTTGTAGCAGGCATAGGCGCCGACCCCCATGAAGGCGCCGGTGCCCAAGGACAGTTGCCCGGCGAAGCCGGTGAGGATGTTCAGCCCGAGTGCTGCCAGCGCATAGATCAGCACCGGCACCAGCAGCGCCTTGAACACGAACTCGTCGGCCGTCATCGGGAAGACGACGAAGGCCAAAAGCAGGATGAAGCCGAGCAGCAGCGCATCCTGCCGGACCGGAAACAGCGCGTGGTCGGCGTAGTAGGAGGTCTTGAACTGGCCTGCCGTGCGGTAGAGCATGGTCTCACACCCGCTCGATGATGCGTTCGCCGAACAGGCCCTGCGGCCGGAACAGGAGAACGATGAGGGCGAAGACGAAGGCGAACCAGGTCTCGGTGTTGCCGCCGAGCAGCGGCTGGCCCCAGTAGATCTCGAACAGCTTCTCGAGCACGCCGATGGCGATGCCGCCGACGATGGCGCCGAGAACCGATTCGAGCCCGCCGAGCATCAGCACCGGCAGCGCCTTGAAGGCGATGACCTCGAGCGCGAAAGACACCCCTGCCCGCGCGCCCCAGACGATGCCGGTGGCGAGCGCGATGACGCCGGCGATGAACCACACCAGCACCCAGATGGTCGACAGCGAGATGCCGACGGACAAAGCCGCCTGGTGGTCGTCGCCGAGTGCGCGGATGGCGCGGCCCATCTTCGACCGGTTGAGGAAGAGGATCAGCCCGCCGACGAGCAGGACGGCGCCGATCACGGCGGTGACGTCCTTCTGCTCGATGGAGACGAAGCCGCCGAAGGGCTCGAATTCGAAGCTGCCGGTCGGGATATGCAGCTGCTCGGTGATCATCACCTTGTTCTCGCCGCCGAAGATCAGTTCCCCGAAGCCGACGAGGAACAGCGTGATGCCGATCGTGGCCATGAACAGGATGATGTCGGGCTGGTTGACGAGTGGCCTGAGCACGACGCGCTCGATGGCGACCGCGAGCAGGAACATCACTCCGAGCGTCATCGGCACCGCGAGCAGGGCCGGCACGCCTTTTTCGTGCAGCCCCACCAGCGTGAGTGCCGCGAACACGACCATGATGCCCTGGGCGAAATTGAAGATGCGCGACGACTTGTAAATGAGCACGAAGCCGAGCGCGATCAGGGCATAGAGCACCCCTGCCACGAGCCCTTCCCACAGGACCTGGATCAGGAAGTCGGGTGCCGCGAACATGTCGCTGAACGGCTTCACGAGGATGGAGTTGAGGAATTCCATGACGATCTAGCCTCCTAGCCGGCTATGAGCGAGATCAGCGGGGTCAGGGGCAGGCTCGCCGGGTCCATTGCATCTTTCCTGTCAGTGGGCGACGCCGAGATAGGCGTCGATGACCTGCTGGTTCGACTTGACCTCGTCGGGCGGCCCGTCGGCGATCTTCTTGCCGTAGTCGAGCACGACCACCCGGTCGGAAAGGTCCATGACGACGCCCATGTCGTGCTCGATCAGCGCGATCGTGGTGCCGCGCTGCCGGTTCACGTCGAGGATGAAGCGGCTCATGTCCTCCTTCTCCTCGAGGTTCATCCCGGCCATAGGCTCGTCGAGGAGCAGCAGCGACGGCTCCATGGCTAGCGCGCGGCCGAGCTCGACGCGCTTCTGCAGGCCGTAGGGCAGCTTGCCGACAGGCACCCGCCTGATGTGCTGGATTTCGAGGAAGTCGATGATCTCCTCGACGACGCGGCGGTGCGCGATCTCCTCGGCCAGCGCCGGACCGTGCCAGAGCATCTGCCAGAACAGGTTGCGCCGCATCAGCACCGATCGGCCCGCCATGATGTTGTCGAGCGTCGACATGCCCTTGAACAGCGCGACGTTCTGGAAGGTGCGGGCGATGCCCTGGCGGACGGCGTGATGCGGCTTCATCGCCCGGCGCTCGCGACCGCGGAACACGATGGTGCCCTGCTGCGGCGTGTAGAAGCCGTTGATGACGTTGAGCATAGACGTCTTGCCGGCGCCGTTGGGTCCGATGATGGCCCGTATCTCGCCCTTGCGCACGTCGAAGGAGATGTCGGTGATCGCCTTCACGCCGCCGAAGGACAGCGAGACGTTCCTGACCTCCATCAGCACGCCGCCGGGGGCAATGCCGTCGTCGGCCGTGTCGGTCGGCTGCAGGCTCACGTGGATGTTCATTCCGCAGCCTCCCGCGCGGCAGCGCCTTCGGCGGCAAAGGTCCTGACGTCCATGATCTTGACGGTCGCCTTGATGCGGCCCTTGCGGCCGTCCTCGTAGGTCACCTCGGTGTCGACGAACTTCTCCGTCGAGCCGTCGTAGAGCGCCTCGATCAATGGGGCGTAGCGGTCGGCGACGAAGGCACGGCGCACCTTCATGGTCCGCGTCAGCTCGCCGTCGTCGGCATCGAGTTCCTTGTGCAGGATGAGGAAGCGCTTGATCTGGGCGCCCGCCATCATCGGCTCGCGCGACAGGCGCCGGTTGGTTTCCTCGACGTTGCCGGCGATCATTCGGTAGACCTCGGGATGGCCGGCAAGCTCCTGGTAGGAGGCATAGGCGATATTGCTGCGTTCGGCCCAGTTGCCAACCGCCTGGAGGTCGATGTTGACGAAGGCGGAGGCGAAGTCCCGGCCGTCGCCATAAGCGACCGCTTCCTTGATGTTGGGGAAGAACTTCAGCGTGTTCTCGATGTATTTGGGCGCAAACAGCGCGCCGGTCGCCAGCTTGCCCACATCCCTGGCGCGGTCGATGATCCGAAGCTGGCCGTCCTTGTCGAAGAAGCCGGCATCGCCGGTCTTGACGTAGCCGTCCTCGGTCATCGCCTCCGCAGTCTTGTCGTCCTGGTTGTAGTAGCCCGAGAACTGGCCGGGCGAGCGGAACTGCACCTCGCCGGCGTCGGTGATGCGGATGTCGACATTGGGCGCCGCCGGCCCGACCGTGTCGGCGCGCACCTCGCCATCCTTCTGCACCGTCACATAGAGGAAGGCCTCGGTCTGGCCGTAGAGCTGCTTGAGGTTGATGCCGAGCGAACGGAAGAACGAAAACAGGTCCTGGCCGATCGCCTCGCCGGCGGTATAGGCGACCCGGATGTTGGAAAGCCCGAGCACGTTCTTGAGTGGGCCGTAGATCAGGAACTCGCCGATGGCGTAGGCGACGCGCCCGCCGAGCGGCACGGGGCGGTGTTCGAGGATCGCCTCGCCGTATTTCTTCGCCACGCCGATATAGAGGGCGAACATCTTGCGCTTCAGCCAGCCGGCATCCTCCATGCGGATGGTGACGCTGGTAAGCAGTCCCTCGAAGACGCGCGGCGGCGCGAAATAGAAAGTCGGGCCGATCTCGCGCAAGTCCTGCGCGACGGTTTCGCTGCTCTCGGGACAGTTCATCGAGAAGCCGGCGACATAGCCCTGCGCGTAGTTGAGATAGTGGTCGCCGACCCAGGCGAGCGGCAGATAGGCGAGCACACTGTCCTTTTCGGACAGCCGGTCGAAGGCGGCGGTGTCGCGCGCGGCACTGACCGCGTTGATCGCCTTGATCATCACCCCCTTCGACCGCCCGGTCGTGCCGGACGTGTAGAGCATGACCGAGATCTCGTCGCCGGAGGCGCTCCGGACATTCGCCTCCCAGGTGTCGCCCAGTTCGGGATTGGCGGCGAGCAGCGCCGCGCCCTGCTGCTGCACCTTCTCGAAGTCGTGCAGCCCGTTGTGATCGTAGTCGCGCAGCCCGCGCGGCTCGTCATAGATGACGTCGGTCAGGGCATGGATCTCGCCGGCGAAGGAACGGATCTTGTCGACCTGCTCCTGGTCTTGGACGATGGCGAAGCGCACCCCGGCATTGTCCAGCACATAGGCCAGTTCCTCGGCCACCGCGTCGGCATAGACCGGCACCGGCACGGCGCCGAGCGACTGGGCGGCGGCGAAGCTCCAGTAGAGCCGCGGCCGGTTGGCGCCGATGATGGCGACTCGGTCGCCGCGCTTGAGGTCAAGCGCCTGCAGACCCAGAGCGAAGGCGCGGATCTCGGCCAGTTGCTCCTTCCAGGTCCAGCTCTGCCAGATGCCGAAGTCCTTGTGCCGCATGGCAGGGCGGTCGCCGAAACGTTCGGCGTTGAGTAGCAGGAATTTCGGGAACGTATCCATGCCGTCGGCATACGCCGATGCGCCCATGCGCCGGTTCCTCCCGCTAGCCGCATCCTTCGCGGTCGTTCGGGCCATTCTGGCAGGATGCGTCGGGGCGACAAGCCCGTCCTTAGCATAACGGCCGGCGGGGCCGTCTGCATGAAGGGCGTCCGCGCGCGCGGCGATGCCGGCATCGTTCAATGCGCTGTCCTCCCGTTCTGGTGCGGAGTTTTTCTCCGTCTTGCCGGTGCTGGCACCGGTCGTTCCATTGCGGCGAGGCTATTCGCGAATGCTGCCGGCGATCAACGGGCCGCTTGACAGACAGGACGCCAGATTGTCTTTTAAATGCGCGGTCCCCGCGCCATGTCGTTCGACATTCCCCCAACCACTTGCGAGTTGCTCCCGAAAGCCAGCTAGGCGCCGTAGTCGCCCAGCCTTTCGGCGTCGATCACGTAGATGCGGCCGTGTTCGGCGCGCAGAAGACCTTCCTGCTCTAGTCCCTGCAGGCTGCGGTTGGCGACTGGCCGCGATACGCCAGCGAGCAGCGCGATCTCCTCCTGGGTGATCTCGATGAGGCTCTTCACATGCGGGTTCAGCACCGGATTGCACAGCCAGGACAGGTTACGCGCCACCTTGGCCTTGGGGTCGAGCAGCCGTTCGTATTCGGTCGAGGCGATGAATTGCGCGAGCCGTTCGTTGAGCTGGCGGACGAGAAACCGGTTGAAGCCGACGCTGTTTTCGGTGAGCCAGAAGAATGTGGTCCGGTTCATCAGCAAAAGATGCGTGTCGCGTAGAGCGACGAGGTCGTATTTGCGCTGCTCGTCCTTGAGCACCGAGCCCTCGCCGAACCAGCCCCCTGCGCCCAGGCCGGCAAAGGTGATTGCCTTGCCGCTGCGGGCGATGGAGCTCATCTTGACCAGCCCGGTGACGATGCCGCCCCAATAGTCCCAGCGGTCGCCGCGGTGGCATATGTAGTTGCCCTTGGCGAAGTGCTTTTCGGTGATGCCGCGCGCAGCACGCTCGAGTTCGTCCTCGGCCAGGTCGCGCGCCCACACGGTGCTTCGGACGAGTTCGCTGCGGGATGCCATCGGCCCTCTAGTCGCCGGTCGATGCTTCCGGCAAGCCCGTTATGGGCGTGCCGGACTGCCAAGGCAAGCGATCGGCGGAATCGCTCCAGTCACGCCGCTTCGCGGTAATATTTCGCGGTAGGAAGAATGGTCAGCGGCGCCAGTTCGCCCGTCGCCGGCTTGCCGAACATCATACGCTGTTCCATCGGCGTCGACATGAAGAACGGAAAGCGCTGGAACGATCGCTCACGGATGGCGCTCACGTCGGCACGGTAGAGCACCACCTTGTAATTGAGGCCCGGATACTCCCGCAGTTCGCCGATTTGCTCGGACTTGTAGATGCGGCGATAGAAGCCCGAGTGCTCAGGGCGAATGGTCGACAAGCAGAATGGCGACTTGAAATAGAAACAGGCCATGCCGGCCAGGCGCAGGGTCAGGTACGGGATCTGCGGATAGATACGCGACCAGTCCGGGTCGGCCGCGAAGCGGCTCGGATCCACGAACGTGGTTCCTTTTGCCAGCAGTGGATGGAGGATGTCGCCGTAGACCGTGGTCGATGGAGACATCGGGGTCTCGCGACTTGCGTGGTGGATGCGCAAGGTGCTGACGAGATGGCCGTCGATGTAGATACCGAACTTGGAGCAGTTCTCAACATCGTCGAGGCTGTCGTGGATGGTATGGTCGGCGTTCTCGTCGACCATGTCGCTGAGACGGTAAGACTTGTACCTGAGCCTGTAGATGTCTTCGAGGTCCTCACCTTTGTCGCAACGGCGGTACTCGGTTCGCTCAAGCAGGCTGAACACGTGCTGCGCGAACGACCCGGCGTCTGAAGCACCGAGTTTCGTGATGTCGGCGTCGCCGCCAACCGTTGCCTGGTGGATTGTCATTGGTGTCCCCGTACTTCCGCCCTGGCCGAAAAGTATCGGAGGCCGAGGTGATGTAAAGATGAAAATCGGAACATTAGTGTTTACCTTCCGTTAAGGTTAACGATTAACGGAAAATTAACCACAACTGTTGCGACCGGATGACACTTTATCGATCAGCCTCGAAGGGATTTGCGCACTAGATTGAGGTCTTGGGCGAACGGCCAGACTGTGTTCGACATCGTCTCGATGCCTGAGGACGACAGTGCCGAACCGAACAGGAAGCCCTGAACCAGATCGGGATGGACCGTAACGGCGAGAATCTTGAGTTGCTCAAAGGTTTCCACGCCTTCTACCGTCACGGTGAGCCCAAGCGGACGCGACAGGTCGACGATACCCTTGAGCAGTTGGAGCGAGCGGGGGTTCTGCGCCACGTCCGCCAGGAAGCTTCGATCGATCTTGATCTTGTCGAGCGGCAGTTTGTGCAGATAGCTCAGGCTCGAATAACCTGTGCCAAAATCGTCCAGGGCAATGCGCACACCCAGCGCCTTCAGTTCCTCGACATACCGCCTGGTGAGCGACTTGTCGTCCAGAAGGGCAGTCTCGGTCACCTCGATCTCGAGCCTGCTTGGCGACAATCCGGATGCCGACAATGCATCCCGAACCTTCCGGATGACTTCCTGGTTACGGAAGTCCTTAGCCGACAGGTTGACCGAGACGCTGATTGGCGCCGGCCATTTCGCGCATTCGGCACAGGCGGCCCTCAGCATGAAGGTACTGATCTCGGAAATGATGCCCATTTCCTCAGCGAGCGGGATGAATGTGGCGGGCGAAACCGGGCCGAGATCAGGATGATCCCAACGGCACAGCGCCTCGCAACTGGCGATGCGCATCGTGTTCATCGACACGATCGGCTGGTAGACGACCCGCAGCGCCCCTGCTTCGACCGCAGTACGCAGATCAGCCTTCATCATCTGGCGATTGCGGAAGGCAGCATCCATGACCGCCTCGAACAGATGCCAGCTGTTCTTGCCCATCTCCTTGGCCTTGTAGAGCGCCAGGTCGGCCTTGACGATCATGGCATCGACATCCGTTTCCTGCGGTCGAGCCAAGACGGCTCCGCCGCTCGCCTGGATGCGCAGCGCATGGCCGGCAACGTCCACCTCCCCCTGCAGGCCGGCGAAGATGCGATCCAGCATCGCCGCGAGATGCGACTCATCTTCGATCTGGTCGAAATAGACCATGAATTCATCGCCGCCGAAGCGGCTAACTTTGACGGTCTCGCTGGCATACTGGGCAAGTCGCTCGGCAACCGCGTAGATCAGCCCGTCGCCGACAGGATGCCCGAGCGTGTCGTTGACGCTCTTGAAGTCATCGAGATCGATGACGGCGAGTCCGCACAGCCTGTTGCGATCGCCGGCGAACATGCATTCGTCGACAACCTCATGGAAGTAGGCACGGTTGGGCAAGCCGGTCAGGCTGTCGTAGCGCGCCATGAAACGGATCTTCTCCTCGGCGGCCACGCGGGCGGTCACGTCCTCAAAGGTGATTACGCCGAGCTCCTGGCTGCCTTCGCGTGCGGAGAACTCGAGATATGTGCCGTTCGACAGCGAGACGAGGACCTTGCGATCCCGCCCCTCACGCAGCGCCCGGGTCAGTTGCGTTTCGATGTAACGGCAATCCTTCAGCGCCAACAGGCCGCCCGCAACGCCGCGCATCAGGAGCCCATGGATCGAACGCCCCAGAAGGGCGTCCGGCGACTTCACCGACATGAGCTGCGCAGCCTCGGCATTGGCCACCGCGACGCGGCCGTCTGGCCCGATCATGACGAGGCCATGCGACATGGTGTTGAGAGCCCGATTGAAACGGGCGGCCAGACGATTGGCCTTCTTCTCCTCGGACACGGCCGTGAACAGCACATCCCGGACAGTGTCAGCGAACTTGCGGATCGCATAGAGGAACGGCGCTGACAGGAGACCGAGGAAGACGTGGTAGAAGTCGCCCCGCAGCAAGAAACCCAGCGAGATGGCCCACGTCATGGTCACGGTGAGGATCATGACCATGCGCGGCGAGCCGTAGTTGCGGCCTGCGATCGACGTTGCTGAAGCGAGCGTAACGGAGACTGCTGCGATTTCGGCGAACGGATCGTACGCGAAATAGGTACCCGCCAAACAGAACGCACCCAGTACCAAGCCGTGCAACGAGCCATAAAGGATATAGTCGTTCTCGCGCTTGCGCGCCTCTTCCCAGGTCTTGGCAGGTGGCAAACTGTTGTATTTGCGGAAGTTTCGTATCCGCAACGTGCCGACGAGCAACATCAAGAGCGCAACGACGAGATAGAGCGGGTGCTCGGTCTTCCACCAGACGACAACCATCAGCAGCGTCTGCGCGACCATTCCGATGGCAAGCGTCGAGCCGTCGCGGAACAGCGTCTCCACGAACGGAATATAGATATCGACCGGTATCTCGTTGTTTCTTCTGCGCATCCGAGGCCCGCCCAGGGAAGCCAAGCACTGCCACATGCGCATTAAGAAAGGCTTAGAAAGCGCGTGTCGGATGACCTTGGCTGCAACTGGAAGGCTTTGGACGGGCTGCAATCTTGGGTTCAGGTAAACAAGTGGTATCGCCTATTCGGCAGCTTGCAGTTTTATCGCAGCATCCTCCAGGCGCAGCCGCTCGACCAGCCGGGCGCGTTCGCCAGCGGCCTTCTCCATGTTCGCATGCTTGACGTGCCCATAGCCGCGGACCAGTTGCGGGACGCTGGCAAGTGCCGCGGCCGCCTCGATATTGGTCGCCGTGAGCACTTTCGCGATCAGCGAAAGGTCGCGCTCGAACTCGGCGAGCAATTCCCTCTCCCTGCGCCGTTCGGCGGTCCGGCCGAACACGTCGAATGCCGTGCCGCGCAACCTTTTCATGGCGGCGAGCAACTTGAACGCCTTCAACATCCACGGCCCGAAGTTCGACTTGCGGGGGCTGCCGTCGGTGTTCTTCCGGCCCAGGATCGGTGGCGCAAGGTGGAACTCCAACCGGTCATAGTCCTCGAACTGCCTGGCGAGCTCGCGCTTGAAGGACCCGTCGGTGTAGAGCCTCGCGACCTCGTATTCGTCCTTGATCGCCATCAGCTTGAACAGGCTGCGCGCGGCTGCCTCGGCAACCACGCTCGAGCCCGGCTTCGCCTTGTCCTCCGCGGCAGCGACGGCGGCGATGCTTGCCCTATAGCGGTCGGCGTATGCGGCGTCCTGATAGCTGGTCAGGAATTCGACCCGCCGGGCGACCAACTCGTCCAGCGTCTGGGGTGCCGGCGTCGCGTCGCCGCGCCCTGAGCGGTCGACCATGGCGCGGACGAAATCGGGCTCGTGGGCGGCTCGACGCCCCCAGCGGAAGGCGGAGACGTTCATCCCCACCGCCTCGCCGTTGAGTTCGATCGCACGCTCGATCGCCTCCGCCGAGAGCGGCAGGCCGTCATGCTGGAACGCGAAGCCCAGCATGAACATGTTGGCCCCGAGCGAGTTGCCGAACAATGCGGTTGCGGCGCGGGTGGCGTCGAAGAAATGCGCGTTTGCGTCGCCCGCGGCAGCGCGGATCGCCTTCTTCAGCCGCTCCGTCGGCAGCGAGAAATCCGCCGAGCGCGTGAACTCGCCCGGCATGATCTCGGCCGTGTTGGCGAGGAAGATCGTGTGTCCTTCCCGGGCTGCTGCCAGCACCTTCTTGGCGCCGGAGACGACGAGGTCGCAGCCGAGGATAAGGTCGGCCTTGCCCGCCGACACACGGATGGCGTTGATATCAGCCGGCGTCGGCGCGATGCGGACGTGCGTGAACACCGAGCCGCCCTTCTGGGCGAGGCCGGCCATGTCGATCATGCCGCAGCCCTTGCCCTCGAGGTGTGCGGCCATGCCGAGGATCGCGCCCACGGTCACCACGCCGGTGCCACCGACACCGTCGATGATCGCTGCCCAGCCGTCCCGTCCGAGCGCGAACTGCTTCGGCTGCGGCACGCCCTGCAGCGGGTCGTCGGATCCGGCGATGCCGGAGGCCTTGCGAACCTTGGCACCGTGCACGGTCACGAATGACGGGCAGAAGCCGCTGAGGCAGGAAAAGTCCTTGTTGCAGCTCGACTGGTCGATCCGGCGCTTGCGGCCGAACTCGGTCTCGACAGGCTGGATGGAAACGCAGTTGGACTTCACCCCGCAGTCGCCGCAACCCTCGCACACCAGTTCGTTGATGAAGACGCGTTTGTCGGGGTCCGGGAAAGTTCCGCGCTTGCGCCGGCGGCGCTTCTCGGCGGCGCAGGTCTGGTCGTAGAGCAGGACGGTGACGCCCTTGATGGCGCGCAGTTCGCGCTGCACCAGGTCGAGGTCGTCGCGATGGTGGAAGCTGGTGCCCGCCGGGAACTGGCCGCCCCCGCCATACTTGGCCGGTTCGTCGGTAACGACGGCGATGCGCTCGACACCTTCCGCCCGGATCTGGCGGGCGATCATGTCGACGGTCAGGCTGCCTTCGTGGGGCTGGCCGCCGGTCATGGCGACCGCGTCGTTGTAGAGGATCTTGTAGGTGATGTTGGCATCCGAGGCGAGCGCGAAGCGGATCGCCAGCGTGCCCGAATGGTTGTAAGTGCCGTCGCCGAGATTCTGGAAGATGTGATCCCGCTTGGAGAACGGCGCCTGGCCGATCCACTGCGCGCCCTCCCCGCCCATCGCCGTGAAGCCGATCGTGCTGCGGTCCATCCACAGGGCCATGAAGTGGCAGCCGATGCCGGCGCCGGCGATCGATCCTTCGGGCACCTTGGTCGAGGAATTGTGCGGGCAGCCCGAACAGAAGAACGGCGTGCGCGAGCCGACGTCCTTGGTGTCGGCCAGCATCGCCTGATACTGGCGCAGCCGGCCGACGCGGGCAGCAACCTCTTCGGACGGGCCGATGACCTTCAGGACGCGCTCGCCGATGGCGATCGCGATGTCGTTGGGATCGAGCGCCCCCTTGGCCGGGAACAGCCATTCGCCCCGCTCGTCCTTCTTGCCGACGACCTTCGGCTGCATCGAGGTGCCGTAGAGTTCCTCGCGAACCTGCGTCTCAATGAGCGAGCGCTTTTCCTCGACGACGATGATCGTCTCGAGGCCGCTTGCAAAATCCCTGATGTGCTCGAGGTCGAGAGGCCACGGCGCGCCGACCTTGAACAGGCGGATGCCCAGCTGACTGGCTCGGCCTTCGTCGATGCCCAGGTCGTCCAGCGCCTGGCGTACGTCGAGGAAGCTCTTGCCGACCGTGATGATGCCGAGTTTCGGCTTGCGGCCGCCGGAATAGACGATGTGATTGATCTTGTTTGCACGGATGAAGGCGGAGGCGGCGGCCCTCTTGTATTCGTGCAGCCGCGCTTCTTGGCCGAGCTGGTCGAGCTCGTTGCGGATGTTGAGCCCGCCGGGCGGCATGTCGAACTCGGGCAGGACGATGTTGAGCCTCGCGAGCGAAGCGTCGACGGACGCCGTCGACTCGATGTTGTCCTTGACGCATTTGATCGCGGTCCAGGTGCCGGCGAAGCGCGACAGCGCGATGCCGTAGAGACCGTAGTCGATCAGCTCCTGCACCCCGGCGGGGTTGAGGATCGGGATCATGGTGTCGACGAAGAGGAACTCGGTCGCATGCGCATTGGTCGAGGATTCGGCCATGTGGTCGTCGCCCATCAGTGCCAGGACGCCGCCATGCTTCGAGGAGCCGGCGAGATTGGCATGCCGGAAGACGTCACCGGAGCGGTCGACGCCCGGCCCCTTGCCGTACCAGACGGAGAACACCCCGTCGTGCCGCCCTTCGCCCAGCAGCTCGGCCTGCTGCGAGCCCCAGCAGGCCGTGGCCGCGAGCTCCTCGTTGAGGCCAGGCTGAAAGACGACGTTCGAACCCGCGAGCTGCTTCTTCGCCTTCCAGAGCTGGAGATCGAGCCCGCCGAGCGGCGAGCCGCGATAGCCCGACACGAAACCGGCAGTGTCGAGCCCCGCCAGGCGGTCGCGCTCGCGCTGCATGAGCAGCATCCGTACGACGGCCTGCGAACCCGACAAGAAAATCCGCTCCTTGCCGAGGTCGAATTTGTCGTCGAGAGCGACGTCGTGGAGCGTCATACGCAGTTCCTGTCCCGGCAACCCGATTCGGGCAGCTGACCTTGGGTCGTCAAAGGGATAGCCAATCTGTGGGCTGCTGTCGCGTCAAACGAAAATGTTTGCACACTCCCGACACTTGTAGACCCGCACCGAGGTCACTTCCAAGGTGCCAGGCAGAGGCAGCAAGCTAGGCGGACGGGCAGGTCACTCCGCGGCCACCGGGAAGGCGGCCGTCCGGATGCCCCTTAAGTTCCGGATTGAGGTCGTAGAACGGCCCGACGGTCAGTGGCCGGTCGGGCAGCATCGACTGGTCCTGCGAAGACGCCATCGTGGTCTCGATCGACTGCATCACCTTGCCCTTCGGTCCCTCGATGCGGATGGACACCTTGTAGGGCCGGTCCCTGACGACGCATTCCAACGGCGGGCTTTCGATGGTGACCTTGTCGCTCATCGGCCAGATCTTCTGCCGAACGACGATCCGCTCGCCGCCTGCAGGGTTCTCGAAGCTCGCCACGACGACCTCCCCTTCGCCTACGGGCTTGAGCGGCTTCAGCGTCACCATGTAGCGAACGGTCGCAACACGATAGTTGAACACGAACAGCCGACCGGAAAGCTCGAAATACTCGCCCTCCCCGCCGCTTTCGCGACAGCCCACGAGACCGAGCAACACGAGACAGGCGATCCCCAAGGCAATCCTGTGTGCTCCGCGGTCACGCATCGTCTGCCTCCTGCTTGATGCGGCGGTAGTGCCGCCTGGCCTTCTGGCGATTTCCGCACACGGCCATGTCGCACCACAACCTGCTGCCGTTCCGACTGCGGTCGATGAACAGCCAGTTGCAGTTTGGGCAGATCCTGAGCCGCCCGAGATGTTCCGGCCTCATCAGCGACAGGGCCGAAACGGCGAGCGCTGCTTCGAAGGCGAGCGGACCAGCCCCGGCACCGAACGGAGTATCGAGGCCGAAGGTTTCGGCCGAGCCGGCAAGCCCTTCGGCGCAGGCCGTGAGAAACGGCGACAGGTCTGCAGCTGCCAGCACTCCATCGAGCACACCGCGCCGAAACAGGCGGTCCGTCGCCTCGCGAATGGCAATCACTTTCCCGTGGATCGCGTGGACATCGGCGGCGGCGAGCGCCCTGCCTCCGAGTTCATCGGCGCGGAAGACGCTGGCGGCCGCCGCGAAACGGGCGATCTCCGCCGGATCGGCGAAGCGGTCGAAGCTGCGCTCGACATCGCCGCGCAAAACGACAGTGTTTGCGGCGTCGAGCGCCAGCAGTCCGCCCGAGAAGCGATGTGGTGTCCATGAAACCGTCATTGCCCAAATCTAACTGGCAAGAGCCATTTGACAAGTTAGTTTCGAAGGCGCAACGTCCCCACCATGTAGGATGCTCCCGCAGGACCGCTCGCGCATGCTCTACTTCCTGCAACAGCTCTTGAACGGGGTGCACTCGGCGGCGATCTACGCCTTGCTCGCCTTCGGCTACGCGCTCGGCAACGGCCTGCTCAAGCGCACCAATCTGGCGCATGGCGCGATCTTCGCCTTCTGCGGCCAGACCATGATCCTGGCAGCCGTCTACGGCTACCAGGTGCTGTGGCTGACGCTTCCAGCATCGATCGCCTTCGGCGTAGCCATGGCCTTCGCCTATGCGGCGCTGCTCGGCCGCTTCCTCTCGCGCTCAGTCTTTGCGCCGCTCGCAGGCCGTTCGCCCAACACCATTGTCGCCGCCACGCTCGGCGTGCTGATCGTGCTGATGGAACTGACCCGCATCTCCGCAAACACCCACGACTACTGGCTGCCGCCAATGCTTGCGACCCCCGTGGCCTTCGCCGCAGACGGCGGCTTCGTCGCAACGCTCACGCTGATCCAGATTCTCAACGTCGCCGTTGCGGCCTTGGCCGTGGCCCTAGGCACCTTCTATCTGGCGCGCTCGGCCTTCGGCAGGAACTGGCGGGCGGTTGCCGACGATCCCCTGGCCGCCAGGCTCTGCGGCGTCGATACGGATATGGTCTTCCACCGGGCGCTGTTGCTCAGCGCGCTGTCAGCCGGCCTCGCTGGGGTACTCGCCGCGATCTACTACGGCAATCTCGGCTTCGGCGCCGGGCTCGTCTACGGCCTGAAGATCCTCTTCGTCGCTGCCGTCGGCAGCTACTATGCCCCCGCCCGCGCGGCGGTCGGAGCCGCGGCCTTCGGAGTGGCCGAGTCGCTCTGGGCGGGCTACTTCCCGATCGAATGGCGGGACGCGTGGATGTATGCGCTGCTCGCGGCGATTTTGGTCCTTTCCAGCGACCGGAAGGATGCGCCCGGCACCGCCTGAAAGGTCGCCGCGGGGCTTGCGACTTTGGTTGCATGCCGTAGCGTCAGAGCGCTATTTCCCCAGTTTTCAGGCCCTGCTCGCGATTGACGCCGCAAGGCTGTTATGTTGACGCGGCACCCATGCCCGGCATACGCATTGACGTAAGGGGCACGCTCAAAAAATCATCTGGGGAACGGACGCTGCCCCCACCAAGAATCAGGGAGGAATGCATGGCAGGGCTTCTGGCTCTATCCAGATTCATCGACCGCATAAACGAGTTCATCGGCAAGACCATTTCGTGGGCGATCCTGCTCGCCATCCTGGTCAGTGCCGGCAATGCGATCGTGCGCAAGTCGTTCAACATGTCGTCCAACGCATGGCTGGAGCTTCAGTGGTATCTGTTCGGCGCCGCCTTCATGCTGGCCGCGGCCTATACCCTCAAACAGAACGAGCACATCCGCATCGACGTCGTCTACGGCATGTTCTCACGCCGGGTGCAGCACTGGATCGACCTGCTCGGACACCTGCTGTTCCTGATGCCGTTCGTGCTGCTGATGATCTACTACTTCATCCCCTACGTGATGCTGTCGGTCCGGTCAGGCGAAGTATCGTCCAGCGCCGGAGGGCTGATCATCTGGCCGGCCAAGGCGCTGCTGCTGATCGGCTTCATCCAGCTCGGCTTCCAGGGCGTCTCAGAGATCATCAAGAAGATCGCCATCATGCGCGGCGACATGGAAGATCCCAATCCTTTCATCTCGGCACATGAGGCAGCCGAACTCGAAGGCAAGGCGATGGCCGAGGAGGCCCGCCCATGATCGAGTTCATCGCCCAGAACATGGCGCCGATCATGTTCTTTTCGCTGATCATCTTCCTCCTGCTCGGCTATCCGGTCGCCTTCTCGCTCGCCGCCAACGGCCTGCTGTTCTTCCTCATCGGGGTGGAGCTTGCGCCGCTCTCCAACGGCACCATCATCCTGGATTGGCCGCTGCTCTACGCTCTGCCTGATCGCTTCTGGGGGGTGATGGCGAACGAGACGCTGCTAGCGATCCCGTTCTTCACATTCATGGGCATCGTGCTCGAACGGTCCGGCATGGCCGAGGACCTGCTCGATACTATCGGGCAGCTGTTCGGCCCGATCCGCGGTGGCCTCGCCTATGCTGTGATCTTCGTCGGCGCGCTGCTAGCCGCTACAACAGGTGTTGTCGCTGCGTCGGTCATCGCCATGGGCCTGATCTCGCTGCCGATCATGCTGCGCTACGGCTATGACCGCCGCGTCGCCTCCGGCGTCATTGCGGCCTCGGGCACGCTCGCGCAGATCATCCCGCCCTCGCTAGTGCTCATCGTTCTGGCCGACCAGCTCGGCCGCTCGGTCGGCGACATGTACAAGGGCGCGCTGATCCCCGGCCTCGTGCTGACCGGCCTCTACATGGGCTACATCCTGTTGATGTCGATCATCCGGCCGAAGTCGATGCCGGCACTACCGCTGGAGGCCCGCACGCTCGGCCACGGCGTGATGTCACTGATCGTCGCGCTGGCGGTCGCCGCGGTCATCGCCTATACCGCGCATGTCTATCTGTCGCCCACCCAGGGCGCCAACGCCGACATCCTCGGCGCCTGCGTCGGCATCGTCGTGATCTACATCGTCGCGATCGCCGACCGCGGCCTCAAGTTCAACATGATGTCGCGGCTGGCACAACAGGTCATCATCGTGCTGATCCCGCCGCTGGCGCTGATCTTCCTGGTGCTGGGCACCATCTTCCTCGGCATCGCAACCCCGACCGAAGGCGGCGCGATGGGCTCGGTGGGCGCGCTGATCATGGCGGCGGCGAAGGGTAGGCTCAACCTCGACGTGATCAAGCAGGCGCTGGCCTCGACGACAAGGCTGTCGTCTTTCGTCATCTTCATCCTGATCGGTGCCCGTGTCTTCTCGCTGACCTTCTACGGCGTCAACGGCCATCTCTGGGTCGAGCACCTGCTGGTGTCGCTGCCTGGCGGCGAGGTAGGCTTCCTCATCGCCGTCAACGTGCTGGTCTTCCTGCTCGCCTTCTTCCTCGACTTCTTCGAACTGGCCTTCATCATCGTGCCGCTTCTGGCACCTGCCGCCGACAAGCTTGGCATCGACCTGATCTGGTTCGGCGTGCTCCTGGGGGTCAACATGCAGACCAGCTTCATGCACCCGCCCTTCGGCTTCGCGCTATTCTACCTGCGGTCGGTGGCGGCACGCGTGCCCTATCTGGACAGGATCACCGGCAAGAACATCCAGCCGGTGACGACCGGACAGATTTATTGGGGCGCCGTTCCCTTCGTCTGCATCCAGATCATCATGATCGGCCTCACCATCGCCTTCCCGCAGATGGTGATGCACTACAAGGGCCCGACGGTGGATCCGAGCAAGATCGAGATCAAGATGCCCGACATGCCCGGCCTCGGCGGCGGGCTTGGGCTTCCACCACTTGGCGCTCCGGCCCCCGGCGGCACTGCGCCAGCCCAGCCCGGGACCGCTCCCGCGCCGGGCACTGCCCCGGCCCAGCCGGCGGTCCCGGACCTGTCCAAGCCGCCAAGCTTCAACTGAGCCGGCCGAAAATCAGAAAGGGCGCCCACCGGGCGCCCCTTTCCATGACCGCGACATTCGGACAAAGAAAAACCCCGGGGCGGTACCCCGGGGTTGTTTTGGTGCTATGCGATCAGCTTACAGCTTGCCGCCGCGCTGCTGTACCATCATGAAGGTGTCGTAGTTGTACTCGGCCACCTGCATGTTGAGGTAGTAGTCCTTGCGGAACTCCTTGATCGAATCCCAGACTTTCTTGAACGGGGCGTTGCTCGCCTCGATCTCGGCGTAAGTCTGGTTTGCTGCGTCGAACGACGCCGACATGATCTCTGGGCTGAACGGCCTGAGCTGCGCGCCGGCCGCCACGAGGCGCTTCAACGCGGCCGTGTTGAGCCAGTCGTAGGCCGAAAGCATGTTCGAGTCCGTCGCCTGGCAGGCGACCTTCAGCACCGACTGGTACTGCTTCGGCAGTTCGTCGAACTTGGCCTTGTTGAACAGGGAGTGGACGGTCGGGCCGCCTTCCCACCAGCCGGGGTAGTAGTAGAACGGCGCGACCTTGACGAAGCCCAGCTTCTCGTCGTCGAACGGACCGACGAACTCCGCGGCATCGATGGTGCCCTTTTCCAGGGCCGGATAGATGTCGCCGCCTGCGAGCTGCTGGGGAACGACGCCGAGGCGTTCCAGGACCTTGCCGGCAAAGCCGCCGACGCGGAACTTGAGGCCCTGGAGGTCGGCGACGGTGTTGATCTCCTTGCGGAACCAGCCACCCATCTGCACGCCGGTGTTGCCGCTCGGGAAGCCGATGATGCCCTGCGTTCCCAGGAACTCATTGAACAGGTCGATGCCGCCGCCATGGTAGTGCCAGGCGTTGATGCCGCGTGCGTTGAGCGAGAACGGCACGGCCGAGCCGAGGGCCCAGGTCGGGTCCTTGCCCCAGAAATAGTAGCAAACCGTGTGCGCGGCCTCGACGGTGCCGGCGGTGACGGCGTCAGCGACCTGTAGCGCGGGAACGATTTCGCCTGCTGCGAAGACCTGGATCTGGAAATTGCCGTCCGTGACTTCAGACACATACTTCGAAAGCGTCAGCGCGCCACCGAAGATCGTTTCCGAAAGAGACTTCGGGAAGGACGAAGCCAGGCGCCACGTCACTTTCGGGTTGGACTGGGCAATTGCCGGAGCGGCCAGCGTCGCGGCGGCTGCGGCCGCGCCGACGCCGGTCGCACCGGCCTTCCTGATGAATGAACGGCGATCCATTAAAATCCTCCCATGCTGGATCGAAGAAATCATGCGACGCCAAGGGGGAATGGATGCCGCCCACGACTACCGCCGCCCGCGACAATACACGGCGAAAGGTGCGAGTAAAGCGCGCCCACGCCGGCGGATGAGCGTTTCGCAAGAGAAATCCTGCGGCATCCCAGGCATGTAGAACTATAGTCTAAGCCCTCTCGCCGGGTGCAGGCGAGGAATGCAAACTTGCATTGGAAATACGCCCTCGGATCGCCTATTTTGTGGGCAATAGCCAGCCGGGCTCCCAAACAGGATTCGACCAAAATCATGCACCAGCCGCTCGTCGCCGTTTCGACAGACGTCAAGCAGTTCGAGAACTACACCTGGCACGCGGCCCCCCAACAGTATCTTGAGGCCGCGATCACGGGCGCGGGCGTGCTGCCTGTGCTGGTGCCTTCCTTCGGCGACCGCCTCGACCTCGACGAACTGCTGTCTTCGGTCGACGGCGTGATGCTCACCGGCTCGAAATCCAACGTCGACCCGCGCCTCTATGGCGAGGAGGCAACGGAAGCTAATGGCCCCTACGATTTTGCCCGTGACTCCACCACCATGCCGCTGATCCGCAAGGCGATCGAGCGCGGCGTGCCGCTGCTCGCCATCTGCCGCGGCATCCAGGAGCTCAACGTCGCCCTTGGCGGCTCGCTCGCTACCGAGATTCAGGAGCGCAAAGGCATTGCCGATCACCGCGCGCCGGTCAGCGACAACCAGGACGAACGCTTCGCCATCCGCCAGGTAGCCACCATCAAGGCCGGAAGCTGCCTGGCAGGTGTGTTCGGCGCCGGCGACATCATGATCAATTCAGTCCACCGCCAGGCGATCGAGCGGCTCGGCTCGAAGCTCCAGGTCGAGGCCGTCGCACCCGACGGCACCGTCGAGGCGGTGTCAGTGCGAGATTCCCGCGCCTTCGCCGTCGGCGTGCAGTGGCATCCCGAATACTGGGTGAAGTCGGACGACGTCTCGCAGCGCGTCTTCAAGGCCTTCGGCGACGCTGTCCGCGCCCATGCCGCGGCGAAGCAGGCGACGCGCGCGGCGGCCGAGTAACGACCGCCTGATCTTCACGCAATGAAGGTGGGCGAAGGCTAGACCTTCGCCTTCACATGCACCGTCTCCGGGACGGGCGTCAGCGCACGCCGATCGACCGAGAACCACGAAAACACGTTGTCGGCAACGAGGTCGGCCATCGCCTGCCGGGTGAGGATGGTGGCCGACGCCACATGCGGCAGGAGCGTCGCGTTGGGCAGGTCGATCAGCGCCTGCGGCACGTTCGGCTCGTCGGCAAAGACATCGAGACCGGCAGCAAGGATCGTACCCTTCGACAACGCCTCGACCAGCGCCGCCTCGTCCACGGTGGCACCACGCCCGACATTGACGAAGACGCCATTGGCGCCGAGTGCCGCGAAAATCTCGGCGTTGACGATCTTTGCTGTCTGGGGCGTGGCCGGCACGACCGATACGAGCGTATCGACGGCAAGCGCGAGATCCCGGAGCGTCGGGTAGTAGTCGTATGCGAGGCCCTCGACCCGGCGGCGATTGTGATAGGCGATTGTCAGCCCGAATGCCTCCAGCCGGCGCGCGATTGCCTGGCCGATACGGCCCATGCCGAATATGCCGATGCGGCGGCCGCGCAACGTGCTGGTCAGCGGGTAGTTCCCGTCACGGACCCAGCGCCCCCCGCGAAGCCATGCCTCGGCGCGCGGCAGTTCGCGCACGGTGTTGATGAGCAGCCCTACCGCCGTGTCGGCGACTTCTTCGGTCAGCACGTCGGGCGTGTTGGTCACCATCACGCCGCGCTGGCCGGCATGGCGTGCATCGACCGCATCGTAGCCGACGCCGAAATTGGCGATGATCTCCAGCTTCGGCAATGCGTCGATGAAGGCGGCGTCGACGCGGCCCATAGAGGCGATGCCGCGAACACTCGCCTTCATGTCCGCGGTGAGCAGCGCCGGGTCGCCCTCGGCGAGTTCGATGAGCGGGAATGCCGCCCCCAGCCGCTCGACGACCCGCGGATGCATCTGGCCGGGGATCAGGATCGTCGGCGCCGAGGAATCCTGGGAATCCGAAGCGCTCATGTGCGTTCTTTGGGCTTGCCGGTCGATTGCCGGACATGCAGCTCCGGCTTGATCAGTTCCTGCGACGGCCGCACCTGCTGGCCATTGAGCTTGTCGAGCAGCGCGCTGGCCGCGCGGCGTCCGACCTCGCGCTGGCCGTTCCACACCGTGGTCAGCGCCGGCGTCGCGATCTGTGCTTCCTCGAGGTCGTCATAACCGGTGACCGAAACGTCGATACCAGGCACCAGCCCAGCGCGCGCAATGCCGTTCATCAGGCCGATGGCGACCAGGTCGTTCCAGCAGCACGCCGCAGTCGGCTTGTCCTTGAGGGCTAGGAACTGCCCCGCCGCCTCGAACCCGCCCTGCTTGGTGCGCGGTCCGGCGATGCGCCACGACGGCAACACCTCGAGCCCGGCCGCTTCCATGGCATTGAGGTAGCCCTGGTAGCGGTGGCGGCCGGTGGACGTCTGGTCCGTGCCGCCGATCATGGCGATGCGCTTGTGGCCGAGCGAGATCAGGTGGTTGGTGGCGAGGCCGGTGCCGTAGGCGTCGTCGCCACGGAACACGGGCACCTCGGCGCCCTCGACCGAGCGCGCGATCAGAACCGCGGGCAGGCCGTTCCCCTCGGCCATGATGATGTCTTCGGCCGGCGTGCCGATGGCCGGCGACATGATCACGCCATCCGCTCCGAGCTGCAGCAGCGTGTCGACGAAGGTGCGCTGTTTTTCAAGCTGGTCGTAATGGTTCGACAGGATGAAGGTCTGCCCGCTGCGGTCGAGCTCGCTCTCGATCGAGCGCAGGATCTCGGCGTAAAACGGGTTCATGATGTCGTGGACGACGACGCCCACGATACCGGAACGCGACGTGCGAAGGCTCGCGGCGCGACGATTGTAGATGTAGCCGATCTCGCGGGCATGCTGCTTGATGCGGTCACGGGTGTTGTCGGCGACGAGCGGGCTGTCGCGCAGTGCCAGCGAGACGGTGGCGGTCGAAACGCCAAGTGCGTCGGCGATCGTCGAAAGCTTGATCTTCTGAGCCAGCGGGGCCCTCCATCCGCGAGCGTGAACGGACGGTTCTTTTAAACCGTTTAAAGCCGTATGCCATTGTTCAACGGCAAATCAAAGCTTTTTTGCCAACTCCTCCGCCTCGGCATCGAGCGCCGCACGGTTCCTCACCCTGAGCGTGTGCTCGCGGTGGATGATGTAGAGACCGCTGGCGACGATGATCGCGGCCCCGGCCAGCGTCCAGCGGTCAGGCAACTGGTCGAACACCAGCCAGCCCAGGATGATCATCCAGACCATCTGGAGATAGGGATAGGGGGCGAGTGCCGTGGCAGTAGCCCGCTGGTACGCCTTGATCAGCAGCCAGTGGCCAAACCCGCCGAAGACGCCGAGCCCGAACAGCACGACCCAGTCGTAGAGATGGGCCGGCAGCGACCCGGCCAATGGCAGCGCGGGCAGCATGAAGACGGCCGGCACGATCGCCGAATAGAGGATCAGGCTCTCCGCCGTCTCGCGGCCGCCCATCTGGCGCGTCATGATCGTGTACATCGACGAACTCAGCATCGCGCAGATCGAGAACAGGTGGCCGATACCGAACCCGCCTAAGCCCGGCCGCGTGATGACCACAACGCCTATGAAACCCACCGACACCGCCAGCCATCGGCGCCAGCCGGCCCATTCGCCGAGTATCGGCCCGGCGAGCGCGGTGATGACCATGGGGCTTGCGAAGTTGATCGAGACGGTCTCGGCCAGTTGCAGCGTCTGCAGCGCCAGGAAGTTGAAAATGGTCGAGCCGAACATGAAGACGGCGCGCAGGATCTGCTGCCAGAGGCTCTTGGGGACCAGGCGCTCGGGCCGCTGCCAGGCCTTGAAAAGGATGAGCCCCAGCACCGCATGCACCGTGAACCGAACCCAGACGACGAAGGGCGCGGACATGCCCGAAGTGACCAGGTGCTTCGCGCTGGCGTCAAGGAAAGAGAACAGCAGGCCCGAGGCGAAAATCAGCAAGATCGCCGATGTCGGCGTCGCAGTCTCTGCTGTTCTTGGAGGGGTCACGCTGGCAAGCCGGAATTGGGACGGGTGTTCCGCACATGCGCCAATGGACGCCGCCCGGCAAGCCGAAACTCGTGGTCCAGGACCGGAAAACGCTACTCGGCGGCTTCGACTTCGATATGCGCCTCGCCCTCGGATGCGTCGTCGACCTCCGTAGCGGCATCGTCGTCGTCAGCGGCCATGTGAGACAGGTTCGCCTCGATGCGCAGCAGCAACTTGGAGAACTGCTTCACATCCTTCTTGTCGAAGCCCTTCAGCGCCTGTTTTTCGGTCTTCTTGACCGACTTCTCGACGGCGCGAATGGCGTCGCGTCCGGTTTCGGTCAGGTAGATATGGGCCTGGCGGGCGTCGATCTCCGAGGCGCGCTTTTCTAAAAAGCCCTGCGCCTGGAGCCTGTTGATCGTCTTGGTGATCGTCGGCGGCCGCACGCCGAGGCGCGAAGCGAGCTGGCCGGGGGTCTGGCCATCGTCGTCGTGCAGCGACAGCATGATCTGGTCCTGGCCGGCATAGAAGCCGTGGGTCAGGAGCCGCGAGGCAAGTGCCGTGCGCGCCAGCCGGGCAACCGAGTGAAGCCGGCTCATTGCCGCGCCTTTGTTGGACTTTGACATCCGACTCTCCTGCGCCACGCCCCGCGCCGATATGGACGAGAATAATTGTTGCGCGGCCTTTGGCAATCGTTTCTGCAAGAGATCGTTGCGCGTCGCTTTGCCGGCAACGGTCCCGCGAGTGGCGTATTGCCAGACGGATGTTACAGTTCGATGACAGCAACCCTTCGCCGGCAAAATTTGCCGGCGGCCGCTATTCGTCGCGCTGGATTGCCAAGATCATCTCGGCCTCGTAGGCGGACTCGCCTTGGCGCACGGCGCTCTGCACGCCCGCCCCGGCCCGGCGCAGGATGCGGTCGTCGCCGTTCATGGTATCGCGCTTGGCGCTGCGCCGGTTGTAGGGCGCGACCGATGCATAGATGCTCTCGCTGACATCGTCGGGGAAGAACATCTGCCCAGTCAGGACCGACGCATCGCTCGGGAAGGCCTTGAAGTGGATGTGGGTGGTGCGGCCGCGATACCAGCCGGGATAGATGGTCCGGAACGCCACGATGCCGTTCCTGTCGGTCCTCTGCCAGCCGCGCAGGAATTTCTCACCCGTCGTGTCGACGTCCCTGCCGTCGCCCTGGCCCGGATAGCCCGAATAGTGCCCCTCGGCATCGCAATGCCAGATGTCGACGCGGGCGGCCTCGATCGGCTGGCAGTCCTGGTCCACGACCTGCAGGCGCACGACCAGTCCAGCCCCCTTTCGCCCCTCGGTGATGTCGCTGCGCTCCAGCGCCGGATCGAAGTAGTATGGCCCCTCCGTCGTCGCTGGCGTGATCGTACAGACACCTGCGTTGGGCAGGAGCCGCGGCCCCTCGTTGCCGCTCTCCTGTGCCCGCGCCGATGCCGGCAGGAAGACGCCACCCCCTGCGGTCACGGCGAGCAGGCCGAGTGCATGCCGTCGGCTGAGATTGGTGCGAAAGGGATCGTCGGGCATGTCCGGCCTCCGCTGCGGTCGAGAAACTGCGGCAATCTAGGCCTCGCGATCCAGGCGGCCCAATGAATTTTAGGTAATGTTCGGCGGACGCCACGTCGTTTGAGAGGTGCAAAAGCGTGGCCGGCATCCTATATGGAGCCTCTATCCGACCCGAGGACGACCATGACCGAAGCCCAGACCCAAATCCCCGTGACCGTGCTGACCGGCTATCTCGGCTCGGGCAAGACGACGCTGCTCAACCGCATCCTGTCGGAGAACCACGGCAAGCGCTACGCGGTGATCGTCAACGAGTTCGGCGAGATCGGCATCGACAACGACCTGATCGTGGAATCCGACGAGGAAATCTACGAGATGAACAACGGCTGCGTCTGCTGCACCGTGCGCGGCGACCTGATCCGCGTGGTGGAAGGCCTGATGCGCCGTCCCGGCCGCTTCGACGCCATCGTCGTCGAGACCACCGGCCTCGCCGATCCGGTGCCGGTCGCCCAGACCTTCTTCATGGACGAGGACGTGCGCGCCAAGACCAAGCTCGACGCGGTCGTCGCCCTGGTCGACGCCAAGCACCTGCCGCTGCGCCTCAAGGATTCTCGCGAGGCCGAGGACCAGATCGCCTTCGCCGACGTCGTGCTGCTCAACAAGACCGACCTCGTGAACGAGGACGAACTGCGCCAGGTCGAGGCCACCATCCGCGCGATCAACCCGACCGCTCGCATCCATCGCACCACCCGCGCCGGCATTGCACTCGATGAGGTACTCGACCGCGGCGCGTTCGACCTCAAGCGCGTGCTCGCCGACGACCCGCATTTCCTCGACGCGCACGACCATGACCACGATCATGCCTGCGGCCCGGACTGCGACCACGACCATCATCACCACCACGATCATGACCATCACGACCATGATCACCATGATCATGACCATGGCTCGGTCTCGCCGATCCACGACGTGACGGTGAAGTCCGTTTCGCTGCGCGGCGGCGACATGGACCCCAAGAAGTTCTTCCCCTGGATCGAGAAGATCACCCAGATGGAAGGCCCGAACATCCTGCGCCTCAAGGGCATCATCGCCATCAAGGACGATCCGGATCGCTACGTCCTGCAGGGTGTCCACATGATCATCGAAGGCGACCACCAGCGCGCCTGGAAGGATGGCGAGAAGCGCGAAAGCCGGCTGGTGTTCATCGGCCGCGAACTCGACGCCGAGCGCCTGACGCGCAGCTTCGAGGCCTGCCAGGCGGCGTAAGCCGCCCTCAATCCTTGCTAGCCGTGACGAGGTCGAGTAAGGCCCCCTCACCGGCTCGCTACGCTCGCCACCTCTCCCCCACTTCGTGAAGGAGAGGAATCGCAGCTTCGGCGATTGGCGTTTCCTCTACCCCAGGCAGGGGGAGAGGTGGCGAGCGTAGCGAGCCGGTGAGGGGGTGCTTGCAAAGTACCCGCAACCCGACCGGACGTTACAAAATCATGCCCACAGTCGCCCCGCTTGATCTCGACGGCCATTGCGTCGCCACTGCCTTCCTCGACGACATCCCCTTCTTCGCCCTTGCCGACGGCATGGTGCATTGGCTCGACCACGGCCAGAGGTCGTTGAAGCTGCATGACGGCCTGCTGGCCGCGACGACAACGGCCAAGAACGATCTGCTGGTCTCGGGTGGCGAGGACGGCAAGGTCATGTCGCTCAATTCCACGGGCAGCACCGAGGAGTTGGCCAGCGCCGGCCGCAAATGGGTGACCTCGGTGGCGACAGGCCCGCAGGGCGCCATAGCCTATGCCAGCGGCCGCAACGCCTGGGTGCGCTTCGCCGACGGCAAGGTGAAGGAATTCGTCCACCCGCGTTCGGTCGAAGGCGTCGCCTTCTCGCCCAAGGGGATGCGCTTCGGTGTCGCCCGCTACAATGGCGCGACCCTGCATTTCCCGGCTGCCGACGGGGCGCCGACCGAGCTGCAGTGGGATGGCGCTCATACCGGCATCACCTTCTCGCCCGACGGCGCCTATGTCGTGACCACAATGCAGGAGAACGCCCTGCACGGCTGGAAGCTCGCCGACGGCAAGCACATGCGCATGACGGGCTACCCCGCCAAGGTGAAGAGCCTGTCGTGGAGCGCCAAGGGCAAGTGGCTGGCGAGTTCCGGCGCGCCGGCGGCGATCGTCTGGCCCTTCACAGGCAAGGACGGCCCGATGGGCAAGGCGCCGCTCGAACTCGGCACCCGCGGCAACTCGATGGTGACCACCGTATGCTGCCATCCGAGCGAAGACATCGTTGCCGTCGGCTACGACGACGGCATGGTGCTGGCGGTGCGCTTCGGCGATGCCAAGGAGGTGCTGCTGCGCCGCCCCGGCAAGGGCGCCATCACCTCGATGGCCTGGGACAAGCAGGAACGGCGCATCGCCTTCGGCAGCGCCGCCGGCGACTGCGGCGTCATCGACATCGCCGGCTAGCTCAACTGGCCTGGAGCATTCGGGACGGCTTGCGGCGCAACGCCAGGCCGTCGCGCATGTTGAGCGAAAGCAGCGCGATATTGACGGCTCCGGCCGCAAGTTCCAGCGCCTGCACCGCAAGGAAGGCTGCGTCGAAACGGCCCTCCCCCGCCCAGCCGGCCAGCACATAGGCTGAAGGCAGCAGCACCAATATCCCATTGGCCGCAACGATGCGCATGCGACGCTTCTTGCGCAGCACTGTGGGGCTCTTCCAGTCTTGCGCGAGCGAGAAACCCGAGGCGCCGGCCACGATCATGAGCGGGATCAGCACCGCCATGCCGGCGAGCACGCCCGCCTTCACCGCGGCGATGGTTTCGAGATTGCCGGACAACTCGGTGGCCACCGTGGCCAGCCAGAAGCTGCCGACGACGAGCAAGGCCGCGGCACCAGCCGCAGCATGGACTTTGGCTTTCATCGTCATGCCTCGCTGATTTCAATAGCAAGCTATATATCATTGCATAGCATGCTATTCAACAGCTATTCCTCGGCTATGACCTTCCAGAAAGAACGCTCGGCCGGTTTTCTCGCCAACCAGATGGCGCGGCTCTTCGCCAAGGGCCTGCAGCAGCGCATCCGCCCGCTCGGCCTGGCGCCGGCGCAGTTCATGACCTTGCTGGCCTTGTGGGACGAGGACGGGCTGACGCAGAGCGAACTGGTGCGCCGGCTCGACGTCGAGCAGGCGACCATGGCCAATACGCTGACCAGGATGGAGCGCGACGGGCTGATCGAGCGGCGCACGCGGCCCGACGATGGCCGCTCGCAATCCGTTCACCTCACGCCGCGCGCGGTGGAACTGCGCGACTCGGCGACTGCCGCGGCACGAGCCCAGAACGAGGCAGCACTTGCCGGGTTCAGCGTGGAGGAACGGCAGACCTTCCTGGCGCTGATGCGGCGCGCCATCGGAGCAATGCACCAGGATTGATCGCGCAGCAGCCCGGGCAGCGCCCTGCTGTTGCAGAGGTCTATTCGACCTGGCAGGCGACCGTTCCGGAAAAGTTGGACGTTTTGCCCTCGCCGCTCGTATCGCCGACCATATCGAAGACGGCGACGGCATATTGGCCGGAATACTCTCCATCGTCGCCGGCCTTGGTCCTGACCGTGACCTCGACATAACCGTGCGGCGCCCCCTCTCCGCGCTCGCGGTACGCGACCAGTCTCAGTTCCTCACCGTCCAGCCAGTACTGGGCAAGGTGGGGACCCTCAAAACTCACCTGGCGCAGGTCTTCGGCGACCGATTTGTCCGAAATCCCGATCTCCCCCCGGAAATTGAAGACCGGGCTGCCCATGCGACGCGTGACGCCGCTTTCGAACCCGAGCTTCACGACCGCGTCCGCAGCTTCGCAGGAGAACCCGCCGGAGGCTGCGGCAGGGCTTGCCGCAACAATCGCCAGGCCGGTCAGGATCGCGCGCATCGATTGCTCCGTGAATGTTGCCGATTTCGGCTCCGATGTTGGCATATCGCGCAGGGCTGCGCCAATCGAGCCGGCACGCCCGGCCAATTGCCGTCCGGCATGGGCTCTGGCTAGAGTGGCGCCGACCGTCAAATGGGAGCCATGATGAACCGCATCGAACGAGGAGACGCAACCGAAGGCGGCGTGCCGCTCAGGCGCATCGCGGAGCTTGCAGCGACGGAGGCGGAGATCTTCCGCCGCGCGCGTCCCAAATCCGAGGCAGCCCTCGGCAACGGCGTGGCTGGCTTCTTCGGCGGCGTCCCGATGCACTGGATGAAGGACTGGCCGACGCCGTTCCCCATCCTGGTCGACAAGGCGAGCGGCGCCACTATCACCGATGTCGACGGCAACAGGCTCGCCGACTTTTGCCTCGGCGACACCGGTTCCATGTTCGGCCATTCGCCGGCGCCCGTCGCCCGCGCCATCCGCAGGCAGGCGGCCCGCGGCCTGACCTACATGCTGCCCTCGGAGGATTCGCTGAGGCTCGGGCTTCTGCTCGCCGAGCGTTTCGGCCTGCCACACTGGCAGATCGCCACCACCGCCACCGACGCCAACCGCTTCGCGCTGCGCGTGGCGCGCGCCGTCACCGGCCGCGACAAGATTCTCGTCTTCAACGGCTGCTATCACGGCTCGGTGGACGAGACGATGGTGCGTCTCAACGATGGCAAGCCGGTCAACCGCCCGGGCCTCGCCGGCGAGTTCCGCGACCTCACCGCCCGCACTCGCATCGTAGAGTTCAACGATCTTGCGGCACTGGAAAAGGCACTGAGCCATGGCGACGTCGCCTGCGTCATCACCGAACCGGTGCTGACCAACTCCTGCATGGTCCTGCCCGAGCCCGGATTTCTCGAAGGCGTGCGCGCGCTTACCCGCAAGGCCGGCACGCTGCTTTTGATCGACGAGACCCACACGATCTCGACCGGCCCCGGTGGCTATACCAGGAGACACAATCTCGAGCCCGACCTGTTCGTACTGGGCAAGCCAGTCGCGGGCGGCGTGCCGGCCAGCGTCTGGGGCATGAGCGAGGAGGTCGCCGCCCGCTATGCCGCCTACAACAGCACCAAGGAGCCCGGCTATTCCGGCATGGGCACCACGCTGTCGGCCAATCCCCTCCAGTTCGCGGCGATGCGCGCCACCCTCGAGGAGGTGATGACCGAGGAGAACTACGCGCACATGGAGGCGCTGGCCGATCGGCTGGCGACGGGCCTCGACAAGGCCATCCGAAAACACAGCCTGCCCTGGCACGTGATGCGCGTCGGCGCCCGCGTCGAGTTCATCTGCGCGCCCGGCCCGCTGCGCAACGGCGGTGAGGCCGAGCATGCCCATGCCGCGCGGCTCGAGGCGGCCGTGCACGTGGCGCTCGTCAATCGCGGCGTGCTGATCGCCCCGTTCCACAATATGATGCTCGTCTCGCCGATGACGACCGCTCGGCAGGTCGACCGGCTCATTGCGGCTTTCGGCGATATTGCCGCAACGCTCGCGGCGTGAGACAAGGCGTCCGGACAATTGAGTAGGATCATGAATTCACCTTCCGGCTCGACCGTCGACGAGGCACGGGCCTTTCTCGACGCGAACCCCGACATCGAAGCCTTCGACATCGTGCTGACTGACGCCAACGGCGTCGGACGCGGCAAGATCATCCGCCGCCACGAGCTTCTGGGCCTCTACGAATCCGGGCGTCACCTGCCCATCTCCATCCTCGGCCTCGACATCACCGGCGAGGATGTCCACGAAACCGGGCTGATCTGGGATTCCGGCGACGGCGACCTGCGCGCCTGGCCCATCCCCGGTACGCTGAAGCCGCTGCACGGCACCAGCCCGGCTCGCGGCCAGGTGCTGATGTCGATGTACCATCTCGACGGCGCGCCGATGACCTCGGACCCGCGCCTTGCCCTCCAGCGGCAGGTCGACAGGCTCGCCGAAAAGGGCCTGCATCCGGCCGGTGCCTTCGAGCTCGAGTTCTTCCTGCTGGCCAACGACCGCGACGGCGACGGCAAGGTGCAGCCGGCGCGCGCCGTGCTCGACGGCCGCGCCTCGGGCAAGACCGAGGTCTATTCGGTCGACCACCTGCACGGCATGGAGCCGCTCTTCTCGGACATCTACGCGGCGGCGAAGCTGCAGGGGATTCCGGCCGAGACGGTGATCTCGGAATATGCGCCCGGCCAGTACGAACTCACCCTGCGCTACCGCAAGGACGTGATGCAGGCGGCCGACGACCTGATCATGCTCAAGCGCCTGGTACGGACGCAGGCGCGCCGCCACGGCGTCACCGCCTGCTTCATGGCCAAGCCGATCGAGAAGTACGCAGGCTCGGGCATGCACTTCCATGCTTCGCTGCTCGACGCCGACGGCAAGAACGTCTTCACCGAGGAGAAGGAAGGCGAGTGGCAGCCCCGGCTGCTCCACGCGATCGGCGGCCTCGCGGCGACCATGGCGGAATCGATGCTGGTGTTTGCGCCGCACGCCAATTCCTGGCGCCGTTTCGTCTCGCAATCCTACGCGCCGGTCGCCCCGACCTGGGGCGTCAACAACCGCTCGGTGGCGCTGCGCGTGCCGGCGGGCGACGCCAAGAACCGCCGCATCGAGCACCGTCCGTCGGGCGTCGACGCCAACCCCTACCTCGTCGCCGCGACCATTCTCGCCGGCATCTCGAAGGGCCTCGACGAACAGATGGACCCCGGCCCGGAAACCACCGGCAACGGCTACGAGCAGGCCGAAGTCACCAACGGCACGATGCCTGCCGACTGGCGCTCGGCGATCCTCGCCGCAAAGGGCTCGGAGTTCCTGCGCGAGGCACTTGGCCACGACCTGCACCGCACGTTTACGTCGATCAAGGAAGCCGAATACCTGCGCGTCGCCCGGACCGTGAGCGAACTGGACTACCACCTCTACCTGCATGAGGTTTGAGGCGCGGCCCGGGGATCACGACTTCGGCGCAGGCTGGACTGTTACGGTCAGGCCCAGGCTCTTGACGACGCCGAGCAGCGTCGTCAGCCGCGGGTCGCCTTCGGCGCTGAGGGCCTTGTACAGCCCTTCCCGCGTCACGCCGGCATCCTTCGCGACCTGGCTCATACCGCGCGCTCGCGCCACGACGCCCAATGCATGTGCAATGTAGCCAGCGTCTCCCGTCTCAAAGGCATCGGCAATCAGCTCGGCCTGAGATTCGGGCGTGTCGAGAGAAGACGCCGCATCGAACGGAGTTGTCTTGAGGACCATGCTCAAACCTCCTTGGCCAGTTCCAATGCGCGCTTGATGTCGCGTCCTTGGCTTGATTTGTCGCCGCCGCACAGCAGGATGATCAGAACACGTCCGCGCTGCGCGAAGTAGATGCGGTAGCCGGGGCCGAAATCCACGCGCAACTCGCCGATCCCGTCGAAGAATTTGACGTCGCCGAACAGCCCGGCCTCCAGCCTGACAACGCGCTGAGCGATCTTCCGCCGGGCCGCCAGGTCCCGGAGCCCATCAAACCACTCGCGAAACATGTCGGTCTGACGGACCTCGAACATGTGTAAACTATAGATTACACAGCTCCAGATTTCAAGCTCACCGTGAATTACAGTTCACGGTGACCTGCAATCCGCGGCCCTCAACGCACCAGGATCGCCCTGAGATCGTTGACGTTGGTCCCCGTTGGGCCGGGGACGAAAAGCTCGCCCACTGCATTGAACGCGGTCCAGGCATTGTTGCCCACGAGCATGGCCTTGGCGTCAATGCCGGCCGAGCGCATGCGGGCAACCGTTGTGCCATCGGCAAAGGCGCCGGCATTGTCCTCGGAACCATCGATGCCGTCGGTGTCGGCGGCGAGCGCGTCGATGCCCGAACGCCCGTCGATACCGATGGCGAAGGCGAGCAGGAACTCGCTGTTGCGCCCGCCCTTGCCCTTGGAGCGCAAGGTCACGGTGGTCTCGCCGCCCGACAGGATCAGCACCGGCTTGCTGAACGGACGATTGCGCTGGGCGACCTCGCGGGCGAGCGCGGCATGCACGCCGCCCACCTCGCGCGCCTCGCCCTCGATCGCATCGGACAGGATAACGGCCCCGACCCCAAGGCGCTTGGCCTCGGCAGCGGCCGCGTCGAGCGACACGGCGGCCGAAGCGATGACGTGCACCTCGTTGCGGGCGAAGCGGGGATCGGAAGGCTGGGGTGCGTCGGCGGCAGCCGAGGCGATATGCGCCATGACGCTGGCAGGCAGCGCAATGCGGTAGGTCTCGATCAGCCGCAGCGCGTCCGCGCGTGAAGCCTCATCCGGCACTGTAGGGCCGGAAGCGACGAGCGCAGGATTGTCGCCGGGGATGTCCGAGACGACCAGCGAAACGACGCGTGCCGGATGCGCGGCGGCGGCCAGCCGTCCGCCCTTGATCGTCGAGACATGCTTGCGGATGGTATTCATCGCCGAGATCGGCGCACCGGAGGCGAGCAGCGCCTCGTTGACCGCGATCTCGTCGGCGAGCGAAAGCCCACCCGCAGGCGACGGCAACAGCGCCGAACCACCACCGGAGACCAACGCCACGACCAGGTCGTCCTCGGTCAATCCCTTGACCGCCTCAAGCAGCAGCTTGGAAGCCTCGAGACCGTTTGCGTCCGGAACCGGATGCGAGGCCTCGATGATCCTGATGCGCTCGCAGGGCGCTGAAAAGCCGTAGCGGGTGACCACCACGCCCTCGAGTGGACCATCCCATGCCTTTTCGAAGGCCGCCGCCATCTGCGCCGAGCCCTTGCCGGCGCCGATCACGATGGTGCGGCCCCGGGGTTTCGCCGGAAGATGGCGGCGAATGGTGAGTTCGGGGTCTGCTGCCGCCACTGCGGCCTCGAAGATCTTGGTCAGAAACTGCTTCGGGTCGCTCACGGCCATCGGTACGCCAGTTCTCATTCAGCTGTTGGAAACGGGTGGCAGCGCGAGCGCCTGCCTGTCAACACCGAGATGGTCGCAGATCGCGGCCACCACGACCTCATGGTCCTGCCGCTCCGGTAGGCCGGAGACGGCGATCGAACCGACCACGCCGACGCCCTTGACTCGGATCGGGAAGCCGCCGCCTGCGAGCACGTAGTCGTCGATCGGCAGTGCATCCCCCACCGGGAAAGTGCGATCCGGGCGGGCCTTCTGCAGCACCATCCGGTAGCTGCTGCGGTGGAACATCCTGACGACGTTGAACTTGCGCCGCGCCCATTCGGTGTTGTTGACGGTCGAGCCGGGCAACGCGCAGTAGAACAGGGTGCGGTCCCACAGGCGGATGTCGACGACGATGGGGAAGTTCTCGGCCAGGCCGCGCTTGCGGATGGCCGAACCGATCTCGAAGGCCGTGGCCTCGTCGAAGGCTTCGAAGACGAGACGCGATTCCTGTTCGGCGACCCTTGCCAGGTCATCGGCTGTTGCCATTGTCCGCTCCTCCTATCAGACACGGCTCACATGACAGACGCAGCGTAAGGACGCAAGTCAGGCCTCGGCGCCGATCGCGGACTTCGCCGCCCGGCCAGCGACATAGACCTCGACCACGGCACGGTCGTCGCCCAGCGTCTGGAGCAAGAACAGCTCTTCGGCCAGCGTTTCGATACGCTCCATCCTGAGACGCATGCCGGGTGTGGCGCGGGCGTCGAGGACGACGATGTCGGCATCCGTGCCCGCCTCCAGCGTGCCGACCTTGTCGGCGATCGACAGCGCCTCGGCGTTGCCGCGCGTCAGCTGCCAGTAGGAGGCCAGCGGGTTGAGCTTCTCGCCGTTGAGGGCGATGACCTTGTAGGCCTCGTCCATAGTGCGCAGCATCGAATAGTTGGTGCCGCCGCCCACGTCGGTTGCGGTCGCGATGCGCAGCGGCTTGCCGCGGCGGCGGTAGCGCTGGTAGTCGAACAGGCCAGAACCGAGGAAGAGGTTGGAGGTCGGGCAGAACACCGCGACCGAGCCGCTGTCGGACAGGGCGTCGGCCTCGCGCTCGCCGAGGTGGATGCAGTGGCCGAGCAGCATGCGCTTGCCCAGGAGCCCATAGTGCTCGTAGACATCCGTGTAGTCGCGCGACCAGGGATAGAGTTCCTGGGTGAAGGCGATCTCGGCGTGGTTCTCGGAAAGATGCGTCTGGATGTGCAGGTCCGGATGCTCGCGCGCGAGCACTCCCGCCATCTCCATCTGCTCGGGCGTCGACGTGATCGCGAAGCGCGGGGTGATGGCATAATTCTGGCGGCCCTTGCCGTGCCACTCGGCAATGAGCGCCTTGCTGTCGTCATAGCCGGTCTGGGGCGTGTCGCGCAGCGCTTCGGGCGCATTGCGGTCCATCATCACCTTGCCGGCGATGGTCAACATGTTGCGGTCGTGCGCCTCGGCGAAAAAGGCTTCGGCCGACTGCCGGTGGACCGAGCAATAGGCGGCAACGGTCGTCGTGCCATGCCGGACCATCTCGTCGAGGAACAGGCGCGCGATCCGCCGTCCGTGCTGCGCGTCGATGAACTTGGTTTCTTCGGGAAAGGTGTAGTTGTTCAGCCAGTCGAGCAGCTCGGCGCCATAGGAAGCGATGATCTGCATCTGCGGCACATGTACATGCGCATCGATGAAGCCGGGCAGGATGAGATGCGGCCGGTGGTCGATCACCTTAACGTCGGGACCGGCCTGGGCCGCGACCTCTGCATGGGGGCCGACGGCGGCGATCTTGCCGTCGCGCATCAGCACCGCGCCGTCCTCCTCATAGGCATAGGAGGCATGGTCGTTGGCGCTGTCCGGCCAGCGCAGGAAAGACAGCGTGCGGCCGCGGAGGAGTATGCTGGTCATCGTTTGAACCCTACGAGCTTTCATGCCGAGGCGATATGCCCGCCGTCCCTCCCCCGCGGGAACATGCTCCCTTCCGGGAGACCGGGCTGGCGTAACGGTCAGCGCACCTTCTGCGCTTCTTCGAACCAGTTCGCGAGCAACTGCCGCTCCTCGGGCGAGATCTGGGTGACGTTGCCGGGAGGCATCGCGTGGCTGCGGCCGGCCTGCAGGTAGATCTCGCGGGCGTGCTTGGCGATTTCGGCGTCGGTTTCGAGCACGACCCCCTTCGGAGCCATGTAGACACCATCATAATACGGCTCGTCGGAGTGGCACATTGCGCAGCGGCCGAGAACCGTATCCCGCACTGCCGGGAACTGGGCCGAGGCGACGAGGGCCTGGTCGGCAGCCGCGACCTTGTCCTCGCCTGTCAGCACCTTCGGTACGGTCGACAGCCACATGATGATGATGAACAGGACGGTCGCCGCCAGCCAGGTCCAGTGCGGATTGCCGGCGCGCCGGTGCACAGTGTTGAAATAGTGGCGGATCAGCACGCCGATGATGAAGATCAGCGAGGCGATGATCCAGTTGAACTGCGTGCCGAACGCCAGCGGATAGTGGTTCGACAGCATGAAGAACAGGACCGGCAGGGTCAGGTAGTTGTTGTGCGTCGAGCGCGTCTTGGCGATCTTGCCGTACTTCGGATCGGGCGTGCGGCCGGCGATCAGGTCGGCAACGACGATCTTCTGATTCGGGATGATGATCATGAAGACGTTGGCCGACATGATCGTGGCGGTGAAGGCGCCGAGATGCAGGAAGGCGGCGCGGCCCGTGAAGAGCTGCGTGTAGCCCCAGGCCATGAACACGACGATCCCGTACAGGATCAGCATCAGCAAGGTGTCGTTGTCGCTGAGCCGCGATTTGCAGAGCTGGTCGTAGACCACCCAGCCCAGGGCGATCGAGGCCAGCGAAATGCCGATAGCCGCAGGCACCGACACGTCGAGCACGTTGCGGTCGATGAGATAGAGTTCGGCCCCGCCATAGTAGACGACCCACAGCAGCGCGAAGCCCGAGAGCCAGGTGGCGTATGATTCCCATTTGAACCAGGTCAGGTGTTCCGGCATCTGCGCCGGCGCCACCAGGTATTTCTGGATATGGTAGAAACCGCCGCCATGGACCTGCCACTCCTCGCCATGCGCCCCGGCGGGCAGGCCCGGATGCTTCCTCAATCCGAGGTCAAGGGCGATGAAGTAGAATGACGAGCCAATCCAGGCGATGGCGGTGATGACATGCAGCCATCTCACGCCGAAGCTCAGCCAATCCCACAATAATGCGTACTCGTTCACCATCCGCCCATTCCTCTTCCACGTTGCCGCAATCTTACGATGCCGGTGGCCCCGCGGAAGAGGAAGGATTCGCGATGACTTTCAAAAAAATCTGAAAAATACTAGCGTATTGCGGTACGGCATAAGCCGGCTATGGAATCGGCAAAGCATGGCATATCTCGACAACATCGCCGTCTTCGTTCGCGTGGTGGAACTCGGCAACCTGTCCGCCGCGGGCCGCGACATGCGCATTTCCCCTGCCGTGGCCTCGAATCGCATCAAGGAGCTTGAAAAGCACCTGGGCGTCCGGCTGTTCAACCGCACGACCAGACAGTTGATGCCGACCGAGCACGGCACCGTCTTCTACACGGGCGCCAAGCAGGTGCTCGAGGCGATTACCGAGGCGGAAGCCGCAGTGTCGGCCCTTTCGGGACAGCCGCGCGGTACGATTCGCGTCACCGCACCGCTCGGCCTCGGTCGCCGGCTTATCGCCTCCGGCATCCCGGAATTCCACGACAAATATCCCGACATCGAGGTGCGGCTCAGGCTTTCGGACCACAATGTCGACATCCTCAAGGAAGGCCTCGATGTCGCCTTCCGTCTCGGCCTGATCGAGGATTCGAGTCTCCGGATGCGCGGCATCATGGAATGCGAACGCGTGCTGGTCGCCTCGCCAAAGTATCTTGAGCGCCGCGGCGAACCGGCCAGCCCGCAGGAGTTGGTCGGCAAGAAGCACGACTGCCTGATGCTGCGTTATCCCGGCTCACGCGAGTTCTACTGGACACTGGACACGCCCAACGGGCCGTCCAAGTTCGAGGTCCACGGCCCATTCGATTCGGACGACGGCGACGTGCTGACCGGCTGGGCCCTGGCCGGGCGCGGCATCATCAACAAGCCCCGATTCGAGGTAGAGCCCTTCATCCGCGACCAGCGGCTGAAGGTGATCCTGAAGGAGACGCCGCCTATCCCGGTGCAGTTCGCGGCGGTCTATCCGCACAAAAAGCTGCAGGATCCCAAGGTCAGGCTGCTGCTCGACTTCATGGCCGACCGCTGCCAGCGGCTGATCAAGGACTTGCTGGCGGGGCGTTGAGCATCCCGACTTCAGGCGAGCGCCTGATAGGCCGAGGTCCAGAAGTCGACGTAATGGGCCGGCGGCTCGGGCGAATCCATCAGCCTCTGGGTCAGCAGGATACCCGCGAGATCATTTTCGGGATCGGCATAGGCCGAGGTGCCATAACCGCCGTCCCAGCCGAAGCGTCCGGGCGTCATCCAGATGTTGTCGCGGCGAAGCGCGACCGCCATGCCCAGGCCCCATCCCGAATTGCCGTTGAAGAACATCGGGGCGCTGTCCCTCTGTGCGGCCGTGAGCTGGTCGGTCGTCATCAACTCGACCGAGGCGCGCGACAGGATGCGCTCGCCGCCCAGCGCGCCCTTCCCCAGAAGCATGCGCTGGAAGCTCAGATAGTCGTCGGCGGTCGACACGAGGCCACCTCCGCCGGCTTCGAAAACGGCGGGTTTTGCGAACGCGCCGCCCTTCGCCTCGTCGTAGACGCTGAACTTTCCGGTCCCGGGATCACGACTGTAGGCCGTGGCGAGCCGATCGAGCTTGTCGGCGGGAACATCGAAGCCGGTATCCTTCATGCCCAGCGGTTCGAAGATGCGTTCGCGCATGAAGGCCGACAGCGGCTGGCCCGCGACGCGCGCAATAAGCACGCCGGCCACGTCGAGCCCGGTATGATAGAGCCAGCCATCGCCGGGCTGGTGGGCGAGCGGCAGGCTACCTATGCGTTTCATGAACTCGTCCGGCGTGCCGCGGAAAAGGTTGGCGCTGGGGGCGACGCCCAGCTCCTCCATCGCGTGCAGCAGCGGGTATCGGATCGGATAGACCATGATCGCGCCGAGGCCAAACCGCAGGGTGAGGAGATCGCGCAGAGTTATCGGCCTTGTGGCCGGCACCGTGTCCGAGAGCGGCCCGTCGATCGCCTTGAGCACCTTGCGGCCGGCGAGTTCCGGCAGCCATTTGTCGACGGGATCGTCGAGCCGCAGACGGAATTCCTCGACCAGGATCATGGCGGCAGCAGCTGTGACAGGCTTGGTCAGCGACGCGATGCGGAAAATGCAGTCGCGCCGCATCGGCTTATCTCCGCCGAGCGAGAGCACCCCGCCCGCCTCGACATGCGTCTCGCCACCACGGCTCAATGCCCACACATAGCCCGGCAGGTCGCCGCGCTCGACATGGCCCGTCATCGTGCTGCGCATCCGGTCGAGCCGACCAGGCACGAAATTGCCAGTGCTCATCATCTTGCTCCCTGTCTCTGATGGCGCGGAATTGGTTTGTGCGGCCGCCTGGCCGACATCGGCCGGCACCATCAGTGCCGCCGTCAGCGCCGCGCCCCTCATCAGCGTCCTGCGGTCCAGTCCTGTGCTGTCGCGCATTCCACCCTCCTTCGCCTCCCAAGCTTGGGCCGGCTCGGCCAACATCCGACCAGACTAAAACTGATTGCATTTACTAATCAGTTGAACGCTACTCCGACTGCTTTTATTGTGCAACTAGTTTTTGGAGTCCATGCATGAACCACCTTCACCGGTCGGGTTGCCCGATCAACCTCACGCTCGAGGTCGTCGGCGACAAGTGGAGCCTCATCGTCCTGCGCGACATGATGTTCGGCAACCGACGCCACTTTCGCGAACTCCTCACCCAATCCGAGGAAGGCATTGCCTCGAACATCCTCGCCGACAGGCTGCGGCGGCTGGTCGAGGACGGGCTGATCACCAGGGCTGACGACCCCAGCCACAAGCAGAAGGCGATCTACAGCCTGACCGAAATGGCGATCGAACTGCTGCCAGTCCTCGCCCACATCGCAGCCTGGGGGCGGAGGTGGCTGCCGGTGAGCGAGGAACTCAGCATCCGCGCCGAGCTGCTCGAGAAGGGCGGACCGGAAATGTGGAACCGCTTCATGGAGGAACTGCGCGAGGAACATCTCGGCTGGCCGATCCCGGAAGAGGCAAAAACCGGGCGCGTCCCCGTCCAGGCCGAATTGCAGGCTGCCTATCTGGAGGTCGTCGCCCGCAACGCCGCCGCCTCATGACACTATGACGCGGCCGATCGGAACGGAAATGTCGTGTGGCTGTTGTAGCCTGCATGCGCTGGCGGGCGAATCCGCCGGCACAGAAATACGTACAAGGAGTAGCCGATGACCTCCCACCCGACGCGCAACGATCTCAAGTCCAACGCCAAGATGGTCTCGATCGAATTGCTCAACGCACGGCTCGCCGACGCCATCGATCTGGCATTGCTGACCAAGCAGGCGCACTGGAACGTCAAGGGACCGCAGTTCATCGCAATCCACGAGATGCTGGACGGCTTCCGCACCGAACTGGACGGTCATGTCGACACCATCGCCGAACGCGCGGTCCAACTCGGCGGCACGGCCCTCGGCACCACGCAGGTCGTTGCCGGCAAGAGCAAGGTCCAGGCCTATCCGACCGACATCTACAAATCGAGGGATCACCTCAACGCCCTGATCGAGCGCTACGCAGAGGTTGCGAAATCCGTGCGCTCGGCGATCGACGAGGCGACCGATGCGGGCGACGCCGACACGGCCGACATCTTCACGGGATACTCGCGCGCTCTCGACAAGTCGCTATGGTTCCTCGAGGCCCACATCCAGGAAAACGAGTAACCGTCGCCAACTTTCAGGCCGCGCTGTGCTTCACCAGCGCGGTCATGATCTCCGCGGCCGCAAGCGCCGCGATCACGGCGGGGCGCTTGTCCTTCACTGCGTCCCCGCCGATCGGGCAGACGAGCCGCGCAAACTGCTCCTCGCTGCCTCCGGCCGTTTTCAGGAACCAGCTCCTGAACGTCGCCTTCTTGGTCTTCGACCCGATCATGCCGACATAGCCGGCATCCCTGCGCTTCAGCGCCTCGGCGACGATCAGGAAGTCGAGCGCATGGTCGTGCGTCAACACGACGAAGGCCGAGCCCGACGGCGCCTCCCGCACCATCTCCTCCGGCACAGGCGTCAGCCGGGTGTCGATCCCCTCCGGCATGCCTTCCAGGGCGTCGGCGCGCGTTTCCACGATCACCACGTTGAGCGGCAGCAATGCGAAAGCAGAAGCCAGCGCGTGCCCGACATGGCCGCCTCCGAACCCATACACATGCGGCAACGCCGCATCCGACACTTCCGCGGACGACACGAGGTCGGCGGCGAGCGCTTCGTCGACGTGGCGAACTGCAATTTCGACCCGTCCGCCGCAGCACTGGCCGATCTCGGGGCCGAGCGGGATGTCGAGGGTCACGCCCTTGTCGCCGTGATGCAGTGGTTCGAGGTATCGCGCCGGGATCGGGTCGCCGGTCACATGCTCCATCACGGCGCTGCGCTTGGAGTTGCCTGCAAGCATCGCCCGCGCAGTGTCGATCGCCATGAATTCGAGCTGGCCGCCGCCGATGGTGCCGAAGATGCGCTCCGGCGTGACCAGCATCCACGCGCCCTTTTCGCGCGGCGTCGAGCCCTTCGCCTCGGTCACCTCGACCAGCGCCGCCGAAAGCGCTGCGTCGAGGAATGCCCGAAGGCTCTTGGCCGTCCTGCTCACTTGGTCTGGGCCGCCTCGGCCCGGAGGCGTTCGATCGCCATCAGCACCCGCTCCGGCGTGGCCGGGGCGTCGAGACGCGGGCAGATCTTGTGGTCGGCGACGCTGGCGACCGCATCCGACAGCGCCTGCAGCACCGAGATGCCGAGCGGCAGCGGCGGCTCGCCGACGGCCTTCGACCGGTGGATCGTCGGCTCGTAGGCTTCCGACCAGTCGGTCAGCGCCACGTTGAAGATTTTCGGGCGGTCGGACGCGAGCGGGATCTTGTAGGTCGACGGCGCATGCGTGCGCAGCCGGCCCTTGCCGTCCCACCACAATTCCTCCGTCGTCAGCCAGCCCGCGCCCTGGACGAAGCCGCCCTCGACCTGGCCGATGTCGATGGCCCGGTTCAGCGAGCGGCCGGTGTCGTGCAGGATGTCGGTGCGCTCGATGACGTATTCGCCGGTCAGCGTGTCGATCGACACTTCCGAGCAGGCCGCGCCATAGGCGTAGTAGTAGAAGGCGTGGCCCCTGCCCTTGGCTCGATCCCAGTGGATCTTCGGCGTCTTGTAGTGGCCGGCGGCCGACAGCTGGATGCGGTTGAGATAAGCCTGCTTGACCAGGTCGTTGAACGAGATCTCCTGGTTGCCGACGCGGACGCGGTTCGGCAGGAAAACGATCTGGTCGGCCGGCACCTGGTACTTCTCGGCGGCGAAGTCGGTGAGCCGCTTGCGAATCTGCCGCGCCGCGTTCTGGGCCGCCATGCCGTTGAGGTCCGCGCCCGACGACGCGGCCGTCGGTGCCGTGTTCGGCACCTTGGCGGTGGTCGTCGCCGTGATCTTCACCCGGTCGAGGTCGATCTGGAACTCCTCGGCCACCACCTGCGCCACCTTGAGATGCAGGCCCTGCCCCATCTCGGTGCCGCCGTGGTTCATGTGCACCGAGCCGTCAGCATAGACGTGCACCAGCGCACCGGCCTGGTTGGACTCGGTCTTGGTAAACGAGATGCCGAACTTGACCGGCGTCAGCGAAATCCCGCGCTTGACGAAGCGGCTGTTATTGTTGAATGCCGCGATCTCGCGCCGGCGGCGGGCATAGGAGGCGCTCTCCTCCAGCTCCGCCACGATGCGCTGGATGATGTTGTCCTCGACCTTCTGGTGATAGGGCGTGACGTTGCGTTCGCCCACCGCGCCCATGGCGTCATAGAAGTTCAGCTTGCGGATCTCGAGCGGGTCCTTGCCGACGGCAAAGGCCACTTCCTCGATCACGCGCTCGGCACCCACCATGCCCTGCGGACCGCCGAAGCCGCGGAACGCCGTGTTCGACACCGTGTTGGTGTAGAGCGGCGCGGACTTGGCGTGCACGTTCGGGTAGAAATATGTGTTGTCGCAATGGAACAGCGCTCGGTCACCAACCGGACCTGACAGGTCGGCGGAGAAGCCGGCATTGAGCGCGAACATGAAGTCGACGCCGAGGATGCGGCCCTCGTCGTCGAAGCCGACCTCGTAGTCGATGGCGAAGTCGTGACGCTTGCCGGTGGCGGTCATGTCCTCGTCGCGGTCGAGGCGGACCTTGACGGCGCGCTTGTGCTTCTTGGCCGCGATGGCGGCGATCGCCGCGCACTGGTTGGCCTGGGTTTCCTTGCCGCCGAAGCCGCCGCCCATGCGCCGGACCTCGACCTGCACCGCATGGCTCGGCACGCCGAGCACATGGGAGACGAGATGCTGGGTCTCGCTCGGTCCCTGCGTCGAGCAGTAAATGGTGACCTCGTCGTCTTCGCCCGGAATCGCAAGCGACACCTGGCCTTCGAGATAAAAATGGTCCTGGCCGCCAAGCTTCATCCGCGCCTTCACCCGGCGCGGAGCAGCCGCAATGGCCGCCGCCGCATCGCCGCGGTTGAGCGTCAGCGGCGTGGTCACCTGTTTGTCCTTCTCGGGATCGAGATCCCAGATGCTCAGGATCGCCGGCAGTTCTTCATATTCGATCTTGGCGAGGCGCGCCGCACGGCGGGCCTGATCGCGGGTCTTGGCCACGACGGCGAAGATCGGCTGGCCATGGAACTGGACCTTGCCCTTCGCGAAGACGGGGTCGTCGTGCATGCCACTCGGCGACACGTCGTTCTCGCCGGGCACGTCCGCATAGGTAAGCACGTCGACGACGCCGGGGGCAGCACGCACTGCGGCCAGGTCGACCGACTTCAGCGTGCCGTGCGCGACGTTGGACAGGCCGAGGCCAACATGCAGCGTGCCGGCAGGCTCGGGCATGTCGTCGATGTAGACGGCGTCGCCGGCCACGTGCTTGTGCGCGGAATCGTGGCGCTGGTCGGTGTGCACGCCGCCGGTGATCTTCGCAGCCTTGAGATTGGGTTGATGCTGGGTCATCTCACGCAGCCTCGTATCTCGACACCGTGATCGGCGCCTTGGTGCCGGTGGTTTCCGCGTAGAAGCGCAGGAGCAGGTTCTTCGCCACCAGCGCACGATACTCCGCCGTGGCGCGCATGTCCGTCAGCGGCGTGAAGTCGTCGGCATATCTTGCCATCGCCGCTTCCACCGTCGCCTCGTTCCACGGCTGACCCAGCAGCGCCTTCTCCACCGCGCTGGCACGCTTGGGCGTTGCAGCCATGCCGCCATAGGCGATGCGCACATCGGCCACCGTGCCGTCCTTGGCGAGCTTCAGCCAGAAGGCGCCGAGCGACGCCGTGATGTCCTCGTCGCGGCGCTTGGTGACCTTGTAGGCGGCGAAATGGTCGCCCTTCGCCGGCACCGGCACATGCACGGCCTCGACGAACTCGCCGGGAGCACGGTCCTGCTTGCCATAGGCGATGAAGAACTCCTGCAGCGGGATCGTGCGGCGCTTGTTGCCCTTGCGCAGCGTGAGCGTCGCGCCGAGCGCGATCAGCGGCGGCGGCGTATCACCGATGGGCGAGCCGTTGGCGATGTTGCCGCCGATGGTACCCATGTTGCGCACCTGCTCGCCGCCGAGGCGGTCGATGAGCGGGCCCAGCGCCGGAATGCGCTTCGACAGCGTCTCGAACGCCTCGGTGTAGGTGACACCGGCGCCGATGGAGATGACGCCCTTGTCCTCGCTCATCGAATGCAGACCGTCGATGTTGGCGATGAAGACGGCCGGCGCAATGTCACGCATCTGCTTGGTGACCCAGAGCCCGACATCGGTCGAGCCGGCGACCACGGTCGCTGTGGGTTCGGCTTCGAGCACGGCGGCGAGATCGTCGACATCGGCCGGAATGACGAAACGGTTCTTCCCCTCGCCAACCTCGACGCGGGTCCCGTCCCTCAGCGCCCCGAGCCTGGCGGTGATCGCCTTGCGCTCCGCGAGCAGCGGGTCCTTGGCGGCCTTGCCGTAGTCGGAAATGGCGCGTGCCGCGCGCATGATCGCCTCGTAGCCGGTGCAGCGGCAGAGATTGCCCTGCAGCGCTTTTTCGATGGCCGCGTCCGACGGCTCGGGCGAGACCATCCACAGGCCGTAGAGCGACATCACGAAGCCGGGCGTGCAGAAGCCGCACTGCGAGCCGTGGAAGTCGACCATCGCCTGCTGCACCGGATGCAGGTTGCCGTTCTCGCCGCGCAGGTGCTCGATGGTGACGACATGGCAGCCGTCGAGCGAGCCGAGGAAGCGAATGCAGGCATTGACGCTTTCATAGACGAGCCTGCCGCCTAAGAGCCGTCCGACCAGCACTGTGCAGGCGCCGCAGTCGCCCTCGCCGCAGCCTTCCTTCGTGCCACGGAGCGTGCGGCGAAGACGCAGGTAGTCCAGCAGCGTCTCATCGGGCGCCACCTCGGCCAAAGCCACGTCCTCGCCGTTGAGGATGAGGCGTATCTCGTTGCGAACCTTCGGTTTCGCCATGGCTTAGCTGCCTCTGTAGGTGGAGAAGCCGTAAGGGGAGATCAGCAGAGGTACATGATAGTGCGTGCGCTCGGCCATGCCAAAGCGGATCGGCACGATGTCGAGGAAGGCCGGCTGCGGCAGCTTGGTGCCCTGCCCGCGCAGATAGTCGCCGGCTGCGAACACGAGCTCGTATTCTCCGGTCAGGAACTCGTCGCCGGCAAGCAGCGGCGCATCGCAGCGGCCGTCCGAGTTCGTGGTGACCTTCTTGAGCAGCGTCCGCACATCGCCCTCGATGCGGAACAGCGCGATCGACAGACCTTCGGCCGGCTTGCCGGTTGCAGTATCGAGGACATGGGTAGTGAGGCGTCCGCCTTCGGCCTTTGTCATTCTCTCTCCCTACTGGCGATATCAGCCATCATGATAGATTTTGCGCCATTTAAGGGCATTGCATAAGGTGCGGTCGAGAAGAGCGCTACAAAAAGACTTTCAAAATTTTTCGAGGGAATGTCTGCCGCGCCTTTCGGTATCCTGCTCAAGTGGCAGTAATAGACCGCTTTGAGGGACCATGCGTTACGTAAGAGATATGCGCGGCTACGGTGCGAATCCACCAGACCCGAAATGGCCCGGTGGGGCCAATGTCTGCGTGCAATTCGTGGTCAACTACGAAGAGGGCGGCGAGAACAACGTCCTACACGGCGATGCCGCTTCGGAAGCCTTCCTCTCCGAGGTCGTGGGCGCTGCCCCCTGGCCCGGCAAGCGCCACTGGAACATGGAATCGATCTACGAGTACGGCGCCCGCGCCGGCTTCTGGCGGCTCCACCGCATGTTCACCGAAACCAACGTGCCGGTTACCGTCTACGGCGTCGCTTCCGCGCTCGCCCGCTCGCCCGACCAAGTGGCGGCGATGCAGGAGGCCGACTGGGAAATCGCCTCGCACGGCCTGCGCTGGATCGACTATCGCGATCATGAGGAATCAGCCGAGCGCGCCGACCTGCTGGAGGCGATCCGCCTGCACAAGGAAGTCGTCGGCGAACGCCCGACCGGCCTCTATCTCGGCCGCACGTCGGTCTACTCGGTGCGCCTGGCCGCGGCCGAAGGCGGCTTCGACTGGATTTCCGACACCTATGACGACGAGTTGCCCTACTGGCTCGACCATGACGGCCACGGCAACGCGATCCCGCCGCAGCTGGTCATCCCCTACACGCTCGACGCCAACGACATGCGTTTTGCCACCGCGCAGGGCTTCAACTCGGGCGACCAGTTCTACGCCTATCTGAAGGATAGCTTCGACACGCTCTATCGCGAGGGTGCCGACGGCCGGCCGCGCATGATGAGCATCGGCCTGCACTGCCGCCTCGTCGGCCGTCCCGGCCGCGCCGAATCGCTGCGCCGCTTCATCGAATACGTCCAGAGCCACGACAAGGTCTGGATCGCCCGCCGCGCCGACATCGCCAAGCACTGGCGCGAGACACATCCCTACCAGCCGCAGGCGCTGCGCCCCTCGCGCATGGCGCGCCAAGAGTTCGTCCAGCGCTTCGGCTCGATCTTCGAGCATTCGCCCTGGGTCGCCGAACGTGCCTTCGACCTTGAGCTCGGCCCCGCACACGACAGCGCCGGCGGCCTGCACAACGCCCTGTGCCGTGCCTTCCGCTCGGGCACCGATGCCGAGCGGCTCGGCGTGCTCACCGCCCACCCCGACCTGGCCGGCAAGCTGGCCCAGGCCAAGCGGCTGACCGAGGAATCGACGAAGGAGCAGGCCTCCGCCGGCCTGGACGCCCTGACCGACGCCGAGCGCACGCGCTTCACCGAGCTCAATGCGACCTATGTCGAGAAGTTCGGCTTCCCCTTCATCATCGCCGTGCGCGACAACACCAAGGCGAGCATCCTCAAGGCCTTCGAGACCCGCATCGCCAACAGCCGTGACCAGGAGTTCGCGACCGCCTGCAAGCAGGTGGAACGCATCGCCTGGTATCGCCTCAACGACCTCCTTCCTCGCTAAGAACCCTATGACAAAACGCTCCTACTACGCGCCGAAAGGCGGCCTCCCTCCCCAGACGGACCTGATCACCGACCGCGCGGTCTTCACCGAAGCCTATGCGGTGATTCCGAAGCGCGAGTTCTCGGACATCGTCACCAGCTTCCTGCCGCATTGGGACAAGACGCGGCTGTGGATCATCGCCCGCCCGCTGTCGGGCTTCGCCGAGACCTTTTCGCAATACATCATGGAAGTGCAGCCGGGCGGCGGTAGCGACCGGCCCGAACCGGACGCAGGCGCCGAGGGCGTGTTCTTCGTGGTCGAGGGCGAGGTGACGGTGACGGTCGCCGGCAAGAGCCATGTGATGACGCCGGGCGGCTATGCCTATCTGCCGCCGGCCAGCAAATGGACGGTCCGCAACGCCGGCTCCGAGACCGCGCGGTTCCACTGGATCCGCAAGGCCTACGAATATGTCGACGGCCTCGACGCGCCCGACCCACTGTTCCTCAACGACAACGACGTCGAGCCCAACCCGATGCCGGACACCAACGGCACCTGGGCGACCACGCGTTTCGTCGATCCCAACGACCTGCGCCACGACATGCATGTGACGGTCGTGACCTTCGAGCCAGGCGGCGTCATCCCCTTCCCCGAAACCCACGTCATGGAGCACGGCCTCTATGTGCTGGAAGGCAAGGCCGTCTACCGTCTGAACAACGACTGGGTCGAGGTCGAGGCTGGCGATTTCATGTGGCTGCGCGCCTTCTGCCCGCAGGCCTGCTATGCCGGCGGCCCTGGCAGGTTCCGCTACCTGCTCTACAAGGACGTCAACCGCCACGCGCAGCTCGGCGCCTTCAACGCCACGCGCCGCCGCTGAGGACAAGCCATGTCGGGTGAGATGAAGCGTATCGTCGCCAGGCCGCTGACGCGGGAGAACTTCGCCGAATTCGGCGAGGTCATCGATACCAACTGCGACACGCACTACCCGATCAATGCCGGCAAGTGCGAGCGCTACCACGCGCTCGCCCAGTGCGATGCGACCGGCCCCGACGCCTGCGTCATCATCAGCATCTTCAAGGGGACGCCCTACGATTTCCCACTGAAGCTCTCGATGGTCGAACGCCACCCGCTCGGCAGCCAGGCCTTCGTTCCGCTGTCGCCGCGGCCCTATCTGGTGGTGGTGTGCCATGACACCGAGGACGGTCCGGGCGAACCGCATGCCTTCGTCACTGCACCAGGCCAGGGCGTGAACTATCCGCGCAACCTCTGGCACGCGGTGCTGACCCCCATCGGCGAGAACCAGGATTTCGTGGTGGTCGACCGCGGCGGATCGGGTTCGAACCTCGAGGAGTTCCACTTCTCGCACCCTTACGAAATCGTCCTTCCGGAAGGCTTCTGATCCATGGCCGAACTCTCGCTCATCGAACGCCTGTTCGACGTCATCGAAAACGACATCGTCCCCAAGACCGCCGAAGGCGTGAAGAAGGGCAACAAGCTGTTCGGTGCGGCCCTGCTCGCCAAGGACGATCGCTCGCTGGTGATCGCCGAGACCAACAACGAGCTCGAGAACCCGCTCTGGCACGGCGAGATGCACTGCCTGAAGCGCTTCTACGAGATGCCCAAGGCCAGCCGCGCCGACACCAAGGACCTGATCTTCCTGTCGACCCACGAGCCCTGCTCGCTCTGCCTGTCGGCCATCACCTGGGCCGGTTTCGACAATTTCTACTATCTCTTCAGCCACGAGGATTCGCGCGACAGCTTCGCCATCCCGCACGACCTGAAGATCCTCAAGGAGGTCTTCACGCTGGAGCCGGGCGGCTACAACGCCGAGAACGCCTACTGGAAGAGCTTTTCGCTGCGCAAGCTGGTTCGCGATCTGCCCGAGGCCGACCGCAAGCGCTTGGAAGAGCGCGTCGCGAAGATCGCGAAGCTCTACGACGAGATGTCGGAGACCTACCAGGAAAGCAAGGCCGACAACGACATCCCGCTGAACTAGCTCAGCGCCTGGCCGCCTTGGCATAGACCTCAAGGCGGTCCCGTCGGCCTATGGCGATGACCAGCACCACCAGCCTGTCGTCCTCCACCTCATAGACGAGCGGATAGCCGGCGCTGCGCAGCTTGATCTTGTAGCGATCCTTGGCGCCATGCAGCTTGGCTGAGGGGACGCGCGGATTTTCGCAACGCTCCTTCAGCTTCTTGCGGAACTGCTCGCGCGTGTTGGCGTCGAGCCCCTTCCATTCTTTCAGTGCAGTTTCGAGGAACTCGACCTCATAGGGCATCGAGATCGACCCGAACGCGCTTCTCGCCCCTGCGGGCGTCTGCGATCGCGTTGAGTTCGATATCCTCGAGCCGTTCCATCATCGCCTCGAAAGCCTTTGCCGGCACGCAATAGAAGGCCGGTTCATTGCGATTGAGAATGGCAACGGGGAAGCCTTCCCCAGCTGCCACGGTGCCCATCGGGTTCTTCTTCAGCTCCGAGACGCTGGCTGTCACTTCGGCTAGAACGGTGTGCGGCATTTTCCCAAACCTCATTCAGGCACCTAAAATAGTACCTTTAACAGGTCTTTTCAATCTGCTGTGCCCTTCGGCTCCCGATGACGTTTCCATGCTAGCCAGCGACGGCAGCGGCATGCACAAATGGCGACGCACAAGACTGGAATGCCCATGAAAACCATCACCGAATTTCCGCGCGACATCATCGAGTTTCCCGACATGGGCATTGTCATGCCCGACGGCACGCGCCTTTCGGCGCGGGTCTGGATGCCGGCCGATGCCGACCAGGACCCGGTGCCGGCCATCCTCGAGCATCTGCCCTATCGCAAGCGCGACGGCACCACGGCGCGCGACTGCCTGACCCATCCCTATTTCGCCGGCCACGGCTACGCCTCGATCCGCGTCGACATGCGCGGCAACGGCGATTCCGAAGGGCTGATGGACGATGAGTATTCCGACCAGGAGTGGCAGGACGCCTGCGACGTCATCGCCTGGGCGGCCGCCCAGCCATGGTGCAACGGCAAGGTCGGCATGATGGGCATCTCCTGGGGCGGGTTCAACGGCCTGCAGGTCGCAGCCCTCCAGCCCAAGGCGCTGAAGGCGGTCATCACGCTCTGCTCGACCGACGACCGCTACGCCGACGACATCCACTACAAGGGCGGCCTGCTGCTCAACGAGAACATGGGCTGGGGCGCCACGATGCTGTCCTACTCGTCACGGCCGCCGGACCCTGCTCTGGCCGGCGACAAGTGGCGCGACATGTGGCTCGACCGGCTCGAGCACGAACCCTTCCTGCCCGCCGTGTGGCTGAGGCACCAGCGTCGCGACGCCTACTGGAAGCGAGGCTCGGTCAACGAGGACTATTCTGCCATCAAGGCAGCCGTGCTCGCCATCGGCGGTTGGGGCGACTCCTACAAGAACACCGTCTCGCGCCTGGTCGAAAACCTTAACTCACCCGCCAAGGGCATCGTGGGTCCGTGGGTCCACAAGTACCCGCATTTTGCTGTGCCGAGTCCGGCCATCGGCTTCCTGCAGGAAGCGCTGCGCTGGTGGGACCGCTGGCTCAAGGGCAAGGACACCGGCGTCGAGGACGATCCCGCGATGCGGCTCTACGTCATGGACTCCGAGCCGCCGCGCGACTGGTACCTGGAGCGCGCCGGCCGCTGGATAGCCGAGCAGCAATGGCCCTCGCCGAACATCGCCACCCGAACCCTGGCGCTTGGCGCCAACGGCTCGCTGGCAGACGACGCCACGCTCGACCGCGCAGTATCGATAGCCTCCCCGCAGGACTGCGGAATGGACGGCGGCGAATATTGCGCCATATGGCTCGGGCCGGAACTGCCGGGCGACCAGCGGGCCGACGACGCCAAGTCGGCCTGCTTCGACGGCGCCGTGCTCGAAGCCCCGCTCGACATCGTCGGCGGCCCCGTCATCCGCCTGAAGCTCGCCGCCGACCGCAGCCGCGCGATGGTCGCGGTGCGCCTCTGCGACGTCCAGCCCGATGGCGCCTCGACGCGCATCACCTATGGCGTGCTCAATCTCTGCCACCGCAACAGCCATGAGTTCCCCGAAGACGTTACACCGGGCGAGACCATGGAGATCGCCTTCAAGCTCGACGACATCGCCTACCGCGTCGCCGCCGGCAACAGGCTGCGTATCGCCGTCTCCTCGACCTACTGGCCGCTGGTGTGGCCGTCGCCGGAAGAGGTGACACTGACCATCCACGACGGGTCGGTCGACCTGCCGGTGCGCCCATCGGGTGACGGCGACGAATGGAGCTTCGAGGAGCCGGAGGGCGCCGCCCCGTGGCAGATCGAGACGCTTCGCGAGGACAGCCATATCCGCAAGGTTGAGCGCGTCGACGGCAAGGTGACGCTCCGTATCGTCGACGACTTCGGCGAGACCCGCGACCTCGACCACGGCCTGGCCGTCGGCGAGATCGCGCGCGAGGCCTGGAGCATCGATCCGGCCGATCCGCTGTCTGCCCATGGCGAGACCCATTGGACCCAGACACTGAAACGCGACAGCTGGTCGGTCAGGACGGAAGCCTTCACCACGATGCGCTCCGACGGTGAGAACTTCCATCTCACCGGCCGCATCGAAGCCTATGAAGGGGAGGAACTGGTGTTCGAACGCGATTTCAGCGAGGCCGTCCCGCGCGACCACATCTGACCCCACTCGCCTGCTACTGGGGGCGTCCCGCGCAGGAACCAGATGTATTCCACCGCCTACTATTCCGGGGTGATCTCCCCCCTTGAGGCGGGGTGAGGAGTGGTCGCCAGGCGACGAAAAGCCAATTGCTTGGCTTTTCGAACGACGAACGGCCGGCAGGCCAGAGGGGCGCGCGCGACGGAACGAAATCGTCTCAACGGAGCCTACTTCCCCTTCCACACCGGATCGCGCTTCTCGGCAAACGCCTTGAAGCCTTCGAGATTGTCCTCCGAGGCATAGAGTTCGTCCACGGTGCGGAACTGGCGCTTGGTGATGCGGTTCATCGTTTCCTGGAAACCCATCACCTCGGCCGCGCGCGCCACCTCCTTGATCGCGGCGAAGACCAGCGGCGGACCGCCGGCGAGCAACCGGGCGATCTCCCAGACACGGTCCTCGAGCTCGTCGGCCGGCAGCACCTCGTTGACCAGCCCCCAGCGATGCGCCTCGGCCACGTCCATCCAGCGGCCGGTAAGCAGAAGGTCCATCGCCACGTGATATGGAATGCGCTTGGGCAGCTTGATGGTCGCGGCATCCGCCAGCGTGCCGGCGCGGATCTCGGGCAGCGCGAAGCTCGAATGCTCCGAGGCGTAAATCAGGTCGCAGGACAGCGCCAGCTCGAAGCCGCCGCCCACCGCCATGCCATTGACGCAGGCAATGACCGGTTTATTGAGGTCGCGCAGCTCCTGCAGCCCGCCGAAGCCGCCGACGCCATAATCCCCATCGACCGCATCGCCGCTGGCCGCCGCCTTCAGGTCCCAGCCGGCGGAAAAGAACTTCTCGCCCGCCGTCTTAACGATGGCGATGCGCAGGCCGTCATCGTCGCGGAAGGCCTTGAACGTCTCGCCCAGCAGCCTCGATGTCGCGAGGTCAATGGCGTTGGCCTTGGGCCGGTCGAGCGTCACCTCGAGGATCGCACCTTCCCTTCGGGTTTTCACGACGTCGGACATTTTCACTCTCCTGCGCTGGCGATTCCCTCCCCCTTGAGGGGAGGGTGTCCGGACGAAGTCCGGACGGGTGGGGTCGTTACGGCAGTGTGCGACGTAGCGCCGGGACCTCCTGAGGCTACCCCCTCCGGCCGCTGCGCGGCCACCTCCCCCTCAAGGGGGGAGGATGACAAAACCAGCAATGCATCCGCGATCCAGGCGCCCTGCCCTTCACCACAGACGATCAGCGGGTTGATGTCGAGTTCCTCGATCGCACCGGCATGACCGGACACGAATGCCGCGATCCCCATGATCGCATCAACGGCAGAGCCGAAATCCGCCCTCGCCCGCCCGCGATAGCCGTCGAGCAGCGGGTACATCTTCAGCCCCTTCAGCGCCGCCTCGACCTCGTCGCGCGACGCGGGCAGCAGCAGCGTGGCGCTGTCCTTGATCAGTTCGACCAGCACACCACCCGTGCCGATGGTCATGACCGGCCCGAACAGCGGATCTCTGGTGACCCCCACGATCAGCTCGGCGACGCCGCCCGAGACCATCTTCTCGACATAGAGGCCAGGGCCGAGCGGCAGCAGGGCAGCCGCTGCCGCGCCAAGGTCCTCGCCTGTCCTAAGATTGAGCCTGACGGCGCCAAGTTCGCTCTTATGGGCAACGCCGAGCGCCTTGAGCGCGACGGGGTAGCCCAGTGCTTCCGCTGCCTCGATGGCCTCGGCGATGCTCGCCGCACGGCGGCCCGCCGGCACGGCAAGACCGGCATCGCACAGCAGGGACTTGGCGGCGGCCTCGTCGAGGTGCGTATCCTCCCCCCTCGAGGGGGAGGTGCCCGCGAAGCGAGCGGAGGGGGTAACCTCAGAAGGCACCGCAGCCCCCTCGCGCACGACCCCACCCCGATCGGCTTCGCCGATCGACCCTCCCCTCAAGGGGGAGGGATTGCGGCGCCACGCCTCGCCAATCGTCGCCGCAGCCTCCGCCGCGTCCATCGCCTCCGCTATCCCCTGCAACGGCACGATGCCGCGCGCGAACAGATCCGCAGCGTGCTCCTCGGTCAGGTTTTCCGACATCGACGCGACCACAGCACCAGACGCGCCGCTGGCCTTCAGCGCTGCCTCGAAGGCGCGCACGGTCGGCCACCAGTCGGCGTCAGAGCAACGGTCGTTGCGCGGGAAGTCGAGCACCAGCATGTTGAGATCGAAGCCACCTGACGCCATCGCCGTGAAGGTCGCCGTCATCGCCGGTTCGTCGTTCCAGATGAAGGTGTGGTAGTCGAGCGGATTGGCGACCGCCACGAAAGCACCGAGCGTCGATTTGACCCGCGAATAATGCTCGGGCGTCAACGCGGGGAAACGCAACCGCCGGCCCTCGGCGCTGTCGGCCATGACGGACGCTTCGCCGCCCGAACAGCTCATCGAGGACAGCGTGAAGCCGGGCAGTGGTCCCAAGGCATGCAGGAGCTTCAGCGTTTCCAGCAGCGCCGGAATGGTGTCGACGCGGGCAATGCCGAGCCGCTTGAGGAAGGCGTCCGACGCGGCATCCATGCCTGCGAGCGATGCCGTATGCGAGATCGTCGCCTTGCGCGCCTGCTCGGAGCGGCCGACTTTCATGGCGACGATCGGCTTGTTGAGTTCCCGCGCCCGGGTAGCCAGCCGCTCGAAGCCATCAACAGTATCGAAACCCTCGATGTGCAGGCCGAGGCAGGACACGCGCTCGTCCTCGATCAGGCCCAGCGCCATCTCGGAGAGGCCTGTCTGCGCCTGGTTGCCGGCCGTCATCAGGAAGGCCACCGGCAGGCCGCGCTTCTGCATGGTCAAGTTGCAGGCGATGTTCGACGATTGCGTGATGATGGCAACGCCGCGTCCGCCGGGCGCGAGCCTCTGGCCGCCATGCTGGTCGGGCCACAAAAGCGCTCCGTCGGCATAGTTGATCAGGCCGTAGCAATTGGGTCCGATGACCGGCATCGCGCCGGCCGCGGCCACCAGTTCCGCCTGCAGCCGCTCGCCGTCGGCATCGTCGTTGCCGGCTTCGAGGAAGCCCGAGGCAAAGCAGATCGCCCCGCCCGCGCCGCGCGCCGCAAGTTGTGCGATCACCTCGATCGTCAGGAAGCGGTTGACGCCGACGAAGGCCGCGTCGGGCGCTGCTGGCAGCTCGGCCACCGAGCGGAACGTGCTGATGCCCTCGACCTCGTTCTTGGTCGGATGCACCGGCCAGATATCGCCTGAAAAACCCATCTTGAGGCACTGCTTGACCACGGCCGCGGCCTGCGAGCCGCCGAAAACGGCAATGGAGCGCGGGCAAAGGAGACGTTCGAGGCGGCTCATGGCGCTTTCCCTCCCCCTTGAGGGGAGGGTGGACAACCGCCAGAGGCGGTGGGACGGGTGGGGTCTTGGCGGCAGAGCGGGACATCGACCTCCCCCACCCGCCTCGCTTCCCTCGGCACCCTCCCCTCAAGGGGGAGGGAAATCAGCGCCTGCATGTTCATCCACCCACCGCCCTGAGCAGCGCGCGCGAGATAATGTGCCGCTGGATTTCCGATGTACCTTCCCAGATCCGTTCGACGCGGGCGTCGCGCCAGATCCGCTCCAGCGGCAGGTCGTCCATCAGCCCCATGCCGCCATGGATCTGGATCGCCTCGTCGGCGACGAAGGCCAGCATCTCGGTGGCCTTGAGCTTGGCCATCGCCATGTCCTGGTCGGTGACCTTGCCCTGGTCGTATTTCCAGCCGGCCTCCATCACCATCAGTTCGGCCGCCTTGAGTTCGGTCGCCATGTCGGCCAGCTTGAACGACACACCCTGGAACTTGCCGATCTGCTGGCCGAATTGCTCGCGTTGCGCCGCGTATTCGACGGCATGATTGAGCGCCCGTTCGGCCCGACCGAGGCAGGTGGCGCCGACCTGCAGGCGCGTCGCGCCCAGCCAGCTGTTGGCGACCTCGAAGCCCTTGTGCACCTCGCCCAGGACTTGGGCTCCCGGCAGGCGGCAGTCGTCGAACTCCAGCACCGAATTGGTGTAGCCGCGATGCGAGACGTTGCGGTAGCCATCGCGCACGGTGAACCCGGGCGTGCCCTTGTCGACGAAGAATGCGGTGATCTTCTTGCGCTTTCCACGCGGCGTCTCTTCTACGCCGGAGGCCATGAAGACGATGGCGAAATCGGCGAGATCGGCGTGGGAGATAAAATGCTTGGTGCCGTTCAGCACCCAGTCGCCGCCCTTCTCGACGGCGGAAGCCTTCATGCCGCGCAGGTCGGAACCCGCACCCGGCTCGGTCATGGCGAGGCAGTCCCACTTCTCGCCGCGGATGCAGGGAAACAAGTATTTTTCGCGCTGTTCCGGCGTGCCGGCGAGCAGGATGTTGGACGGGCGCGCCACGCAGGTCCAGTGCAGCGCATAGTTGGCGCGGCCGAGCTCCTTCTCGTAGAGTAACCAGGTCAGCGTATCGAGCCCGGCACCACCGACATCCGCCGGCATGTTGGCGGCATAAAGCCCGGCGGCGATCGCCTTCGCCTTGATCTCCTCGATCAGCTCCCGCCGCAGATGGCCCGTGCGCTCGACCTCCTGCTCATGCGGATAAAGCTCGTTCTCGACGAAGGCGCGCGTCGTGTCGACGATCAGCTGCTGTTCCTCGGACAGACCGAAATGCATGGCTTAGACCTTCCTCGATTGGTGTGCCGACAAGGAAGCACCCCCACTCCGTCGCGCTGCGCGCGCCACCTCTCCCCCTACCCGGGGGAGAGGAAAGGTGCCAAGCTCGCGACCGTCCCTCCTCTCCTCCCTCGAGCGGGAACGAGGAAAAGTGCCAAGCTCGCGGCCGGCCTTCCTCTCCCCCGTCGAACGGGGGAGAGGTGGTTTGCGCAGCAAACCGGAGTGGGGGTCGACCTGCTCCATGCGCATCGTCTCAGCCCTTCTTGCCGGCAGCCTTTTTCATAGTCTTCGCAGCCTTCTTCACCGGCTTGTTCGCCTTGGCCTTGTCGGCCGCCTTCGACACCTTGGGCTTTGCCTGGGCCGCCAGCTGCTTGGTGTAGTCCTTGTAGAGTGCACCGGCGCCCCAGCCCTTGCCCTTGTTCTGTTTCGACAGCGCATCCATGATCGCGACGAGATTGTCGTCGCGGATCTTTTCCAGCTCGCGGATCGACCATCTTGACGATTGGTCGTCGGACTGGCCGGCGATAAGGTCGACCAGCTCGTCGTTGAACTCCGGCACGTCCATAAGCTTTGTCCACGGCCACTGGAGGCACGGGCCGAACTGGGCCATGAAGTGGCGCATGCCCGCCTCGCCGCCGGCGATGCGGTAGACCTGGAACATGCCCATTTGCGCCCAGCGCAGGCCGAAGCCGTAGCGCATGATGTCATCGAGCTCCTCTACCGAGCAGATGCCGTCCTTGATCAGCCACAGCGCCTCGCGCCAAGCCGCCTCCAGCAGGCGGTCGCCGACAAAGGCCTCGATCTCCTTGCGGATGACGACGGGCTTCATGCCGATGGAGGAATAGATCTCCCTGGCGACCTCGATGGCCTCCGGAAAGGTCTGCGCGCCGCCGACGATCTCGACGATGGGCAGGAGATAGACCGGGTTGAACGGATGGCCGACCACCAGCCGCTCAGGGTGCTTCTTCATCGCCACCTGCATGTCGGACGGCTTGATGCCGGAGGTGGACGAACCGATGATCGCGTTGGCAGGCGCATGCATGTCGATCTCGGCCAGCACCTTGTGCTTGAGATCGAGCCGCTCCGGCACGCTCTCCTGGATGAAATCGGCGTCGGCCACCGCCTCGGCGATAGTCTTGGCGTAGGTCAGCTTGCCTTCCTTGGGCAGGCCGCCAGGCAGCATCTGCTTGTAGGCCCGGCGCGCGCCCTTCATCACCTCGCCGACCTTGCGGGAGGCTTCCGGGTCGGGATCGAAGATCGACACGTCGATACCGTTGAGCAGCAACCGCGCCACCCACCCCGCACCGATAACCCCACCGCCAATGGCGGCTGCTTTCGAGATTGTCATTCTGTGAACTCCGGGAGAGCCGCTGAGGTTGAGTTGAAATCGGGGCCGAGGAGCTTGGTCGGACCCCCCTCTGTCCTGCCGGACATCTCCCCCTCAAGGGGGGAGATCAGGCCGTCATCGACCCCGCGGCCAATCACCAATTTGCCAACGCTTATCCTTGCAACGGTGCAGGAGGAGTACCGCCTGCGACGCGCCTGATCTCCCCCCTTGAGGGGGAGATGGCCGGCAGGCCAGAGGGGGGCGCTTCGCGTTTCCATGTCACGCCGCCAGCGGCGCGCGCTTGACGAGGTTGAGCTTCTTGCGCACCTCCTCAGGCCCCATGACCCGTGCGCCCAGGGTCTCGACGACGGTCACCGCCTTCTCCACCAGCTGCGCGTTGGTGGCGAGCACGCCCTTGTCGAGCCAGAGATTGTCCTCGAGGCCGACGCGTACGTTGCCCCCGGCCAGCACCGCGGCCGCCGCATAGGCCATCTGGTTGCGGCCGAGCGAGAAGGCCGAAAACGTCCAGCTCTTCGGCACGTTGTTGACCATCGCCATGAAGGTGTTGAGGTCGTCGGGCGCACCCCACGGCACGCCCATGCACAGCTGCACAAGCGCGTCGGGTGCAAGCACGCCCTCCTCCACCAGTTGCTTGGCAAACCACAGATGGCCGGTGTCGAAGGCCTCGATCTCGGGCTTGACGCCCATCGCGGTCATCATGCCGCCCATGGCGCGCAGCATGCCCGGCGTGTTGGTCATTACATAGTCGGCCTCGGCGAAGTTCATCGTGCCGCAGTCGAGCGTGCAGATCTCGGGCAGGCACTGGCGCACGTGCTCGACGCGGTTGGTGGCACCCCCCATGTCGGTGCCGACTTCCTTCAGCGGCAGCGGGTTTTCCACCCCGCCGAACACCATGTCGCCGCCCATGCCGGCGGTGAGGTTCAGCACCACGTCGACATCTGCCTCGCGGATGCGCTCTGTCACCTCGCGGTAGAGATGAATGTCACGGCGCGGCTTGCCGGTCTCGGGGTCGCGGACATGGCAGTGGACGATGGCAGCACCGGCCTTGGCCGCCTCGATGGCAGAGTCGGCGATCTGCTTGGGCGAGCGCGGCACCAGATGGCTGCGATCCTGCGTGCCGCCGGATCCGGTCACGGCACAGGTAATGAAGACCTCGCGGTTCATTTCGAGTGGCATCGCATTCCTCCCAGTAAGCAACTCCGGGCAGATCATTGCGCCGCTTGCGCCGGCTTGTTTTGCGTTTTACGAAAGCCAAATGGCAAAAAGCGAAAAGTCGACAATCTTTCGCGAGGAGCGCTCACCGCTCAGGGTGACGCTGCTGGTCTTCTCCGGCGCCTCCATCATGTGCGTCGCCTCGGCCGTCGACCCGCTGCGTGCCGCCAACCGCGTCTCGGGCGAGACCTTGTTCGACTACCGGCTGGTGTCGAGCACCGGCGAACCGGCCATCACCACCTGCGGCCTGCCGGTGGCGGTCTCCGGCGCCTTCGACCCCGACGAGGCCTGCGACGTGCTGATGGTCATCGCCGGCTTCGGCACGCAAGGTTACGCCACGTCGAAACTGCTCGGCGGCATCAGGCGCTGCGCCCGCAAGGCGCGCGCCGCAGGCGGCATCGAGGCCGGCACCTGGCTGGTCGCCCGGGCCGGGCTGCTGGAAGGCCGTGCCGCCACCACCCACTGGGAGGACATGGAAGACTTCGCCTCGGCCTTTCCCGACGTCGAGGTGCGCCCCGACCGCTACATCATCGACGGCCCGGTCTTCACCTCGGGTGGTGCCGCGCCCACCTTCGACCTGATGCTGCATCTGGTGCGCTCGCGATTGGGCATGGCAACCGCGCTCGATGTCGCCAGCGTCTTCATCTACGACCAGTCGCGCGCCGCTACCGACGCGCAGCCGCTGGTCTCGCTCGGCCGGCTCGACGGCTACGACCCGCGCCTCGCCCAGGCGATCCGGCTGATGGAAGCACATGTCGACCAGCCGCTTACGATTGCAGCGATCGCAAAACGTGCGGGTGTCACGGCGCGGACGCTCGAAAGCATCTTCCGGACCTCTATCGGCGAGACGCCGGGCGCCTATTATCTCAGGCTGAGATTGAACGCCGCGCGCCGGCTGGTGGTCGACACGCGCGTCAGCATGGCCGAGGTGGCGGAGCGGACGGGATTTTCGTCGGCGGCGGCGTTCTCGCGGAGCTTTTCCCGCGCCTTCGGAACGACGCCTGTGAGGATGCGGCGTGGGTAGTTGGCGCTCTGTAGCCCGTCTCGGGACTTCAAACCCCCACCCTCAATCCCTCCCCACAAGGGGGAGGGAAGTTTTGCGGCGTTAGGTAGCAAAAACCACCAAACTAAAATGGCATCCCGGCTACCCTAGCTCCGGTAAAAAAACGGGGCGCTGAGAAGCTGCAGCAGCTTAAAAGAGAGCAGCTCGACATTCGGGAACTGATGGCGCACTTGACGCCAACGACCACAGTCGGCCCGTTGCGGACACCTCGGTTTAAGCGTAATTTTGAACTTCTTTGAGGGTGTTTCATGTTTCGCACCATTGCCGCGCTTGCTTTGACTTTTTTGTCGGTGACATTTGCTTATGGGCAATCGCCACGTTTTTGTCGAAATAGCTTTGCACCCGACGAAAAGACTGAGACGCGATTTATGGGTCTTAGCTACGCGCTCATAGGGTATGCGCTTGCCGAAAAGTACTGTGGTGCCGATCCCGCCCCGATGGGGCCAAAGTTTCTCGGCTATTTAAAAAGGCAAGGTTGCGACCCTGAAACAGAGATTTATCGAGATGTGGAAAAATCGATCGATAAGTTGGAGCGGGCGAACCTCAAGCAATTGGCCCAGGACGGAAACACAAGCCTGTCCCTGTCTGAAAAGCAGGTGCAAGAATGGGCCATTAGCACCTCGGAGGTACTAGGCGGGTGCGAGCGCTTGATTTCGCTACACAAGACAGGACCGGAGTCGTGGCAATAGATCAAAGTTGATGGCTGCTTGTGGCGCTTTCCGGACGAAGCACGTGACGGCTAGGATCACACAAGGCTGCCACTAGCGCGATCAGCGTCAGCGGCAGTCCAGAAGTTTGGCCGAAATTTCCGTTCTAATTCAAACGCGTAAACCGTTCCTGGTGGTCTTTGATACCTAATGCCGAAGTTTTGCGCCTCGCCACACGATCCAATGGTGGGAGCATCTCGCTTGGCATAGACAGTCCCGATCCCCCTCCCCCTTGTGGGGAGGGGTTAGGGGTGGGGTGACGCCTCACCCGCGCTTGCGAAGAATCCAATCTACCGCTGCCGCGAGATCGTCGACCACGGCACTCGGATGCGGCGCGTGACGGTTCTCATCCCCGGCACGGTACTTGCCGGTTCGCACCAGAAGGGCCGATCCGATGCCTGCCCTCTGGGCCCCGGCGACATCGCTCTCGGCGTCGTCTCCGACCATGACCGCCTGCCCCGGGGCGCACTGCAAACCGGCCAGCGCCGCATGGAAGAAGTCGCGCGCCGGCTTGCCCAGCACCGTCGCCTGCTTGCCGGCTGCGAACTCGAGCGCGGCGACGAAGGCGCCCGCATCGAGGCTCAGCCCGCCATCGGCATCCTTGAAGGTGCGATTGAGGGCAAGCGCCAGGAACTCGGCACCGTCGATGAGCTGCCGGAAAGCACCGTTCATCGCCGCGTAGGTGAATGCCTCGGCGGCATCGCCGACCACCACCGCCCTCCTGTCGCCCACCTTGTTGCCCGCGAACTCGGGCACGAGGTCGGGATGTACCAGGAGATGCGGCACGCAGCCTTCGCGGGCGAGCCAATCGACCGCCGCACGCGCCGGCGTGAACAGCTCGTCGCGCTCGACGCTGACGCCGAGGCTGGCCAGTTGCGCAACGAGCGCCCGGTGCGGCGAACGCGTCGTGTTGCTGACGAAGCGGATCGGCAGGCCCTCTGCGCGAAGCCGCCCGATGGCAGCGACCGCGCCCGGTATCGGGGTGTCGCCGTCATAGACGACACCAGCAAGGTCGAGCAGCACCGCGCGTATCATGACGAGAGCATGGCCGACCATGCACCGCGCGTCAAACCGCCATCGGCATCAGGCCGCGTCGCGGCTGTCGTGATCGATATGGGCCCGCATGCTCTGGGCCAGGACCGCCTCGAGCCGCATCGTTACCGCCCGCGTCCACTCGTCGGAAAGTTCCGGTTCGAGCGGCGGCGGTGGCAGCGCCATCAGCCGGTCGACGATCGACACGGTCCCCGACTTGTCCAGCAGGGCTTCGATCGCGGGTTCGTCCCTATGGGTGTTGGTAGTCTTTTGTTCCCGTCTCATGGTGCGCTAAGTCGCTGATTCGACTGACGTCATGAGGGCCAGAAAGAGGCAATTCGGGGGCAAGGGGGAAGCCGTCGCTCCCCCTCGCCGCCCGGTTGCTATCAGACGTAGCGGTTGACGACGTTCTCGAGATATTCCTGCCGGCCCGACTTCGGCTGCGGCTCGATGCCGTCCTTGACCACCCGCGCGGCGATCTGTTCGAGCGTGCGCTCGCCGGCGAGCATCGCCTTGGCCTCGGCCGAGTTCCAGCCGGCGTAGCGGGCGTCGAGCGGGCCCGACAGCGCCTTGGCCTCGATCATCTTCGCCGCAGCCTTGAGGCCACGGGCGCAGGCGTCCATGCCGCCGATATGGGCGACCAGCAGGTCCTCGGGGTCGAGCGACTGGCGGCGCAGCTTGGCGTCGAAATTGGTGCCGCCCGTCTTGAAGCCGCCACCCAAAAGCACCTGGTAATAGGCCAGTGCCATCTCGGGCACGTTGTTGGGGAACTGGTCCGTATCCCAGCCCGACTGGTAGTCGTTGCGGTTCATGTCGATGGAGCCGAAGATCCCCAGCGCATTGGCGGTCGCCAGTTCGTGCTCGAAGGAGTGGCCGGCCAGGATCGCGTGGCCCTGCTCGATGTTGACCTTCACCTCGTTCTCCAGCCCGTACTTCCTGAGGAAGCCGTAGACGGTGGCGACGTCGTAGTCGTACTGGTGCTTGGTCGGCTCCTGCGGCTTCGGCTCGATCAGGATCGTGCCGGTGAAACCGATCTTGTGCTTGTAGTCGACGACGAGGTTGAGGAAGCGGCCGAGCTGGTCGAGCTCGCGCCCCATATCGGTGTTGAGCAGTGTCTCATAGCCTTCGCGCCCGCCCCACAGCACGTAGTTCTCGCCCTTGAGCCGCTTGGTGGTGTCGATGCAGTGCTTCACCGTCGCTGCGGCATAGGCAAAGACGTCGGGATCGGGATTGGTCGCGGCACCCGCCATGAAGCGGCGGTTGGAGAAGAGGTTGGCCGTGCCCCACAGCAGCTTGACGCCTGATTTGGCCATCTTGCCTTCGAAATAGTCGGCCATCTCGTCGAGGCGCATCGCACTCTCGGCGAAATTGGCGCCCTCGGGCCGCACGTCGGCATCGTGGAAGCAGTAGTAGGGAACGCCCAGCAGCGAGAACAGCTCGAAAGCCACGTCGGCCTTCAGCTTCGCCTTCTCCATCGTCTCGCCGAACCACGGCCGCTCGAATGTCTGGCCGCCGAACGGGTCGCCGCCCGGCCAGGCGAAGGTGTGCCAGTAGGCGACCGCGAAGCGCAGGTGGTCTTCCAGCCGCTTGCCCAGCACCACCTCGTCGGCGTTGTAGTGGCGATAGGCCAGCGGGTTGGTGCTGTCGGGGCCTTCGTAGCGGACGGGCTTGATGTCGCCGAAATAGCCGGTGCTCATGGGAGAACTCCTTTCAGTGAGTACGCATGACCGCCCCTGACAGGGCAGTCGCCGAATTTCCGAATTCGATTACCTCAGGCGTAATTGGTTCCAGTCGGCTCCGCTGCGACAAGGGTCGCGTCAACCAAGACGAACCCGACGGAGAGCAGAAATGACCGACTACAACGCCATCGCCGAAGCCTACTTCGCCGCCTGGAACGAAACAGATGCCGGCGCCCGCAAGCCGCTTGTCGAAGCCGCCTTCACCTCGGGCGTATCCTACCGCGATCCAATCATGCAGGGCGACGGCCACACTGGCATCGATGCGCTGATCGCAGGCGTCCACAGCCAGTTCCCCGGCTTCCGCTTCAAGCTCAAGGGCAAGGCCGACGGCTTCGGCGACAACATCCGCTTCTCCTGGGGCCTTGGCCCCGACGGCGCGGAAGCAGTGATCGAAGGCAGCGACTTCGCCACCATCGAGGCCGGCCGCCTGAGCGGCATCACCGGCTTCCTCGACAAGGTGCCGGGGTGAGGCTATCTGGCGACGAAACACCCCCCTCTGGCCTGCCGGCCATCTCCCCCTCAAGGGGGGAGATTGGCTGTCATCGGCGACAGCCTCAACCTCAATCCTCGCCAGTTGCACCTTAGCGAAACGTGGAACTGCAAAACAGGCACCGTCGGCAACGTGGCTAATCTCCCCCCTTGAGGGGGAGATGGCCGACAGGCCAGAGGGGGGCGCGAAGGAGTGCTGCCTCACATCGTCCCCCGGATCGCCGGATAGAGCTTGCGATAGCGCTGGTAGGCCTCGTCATAGGCGCCTGCCAGCGCCGCCACCGGCTCGACGGTTTCTGCCGTCGCCGGCGGCGTACAAACCTCGAGCGGGGCCGCACTCTCTGCGGCGATGAGGCCGAGCCGTGCCGCCCCGAAGGCGGCGCCGAAGTCGCCGTCGGCGGGAATGTCGACCGGCAGCCCAAGTGCAGTAGCAATCGACTTCAGCCAGTAGCGCGAGCGCGAGCCGCCGCCGATGGCCGTCACGCGCGTCAGCGACGTCCCGGCCTTGGCAAGCGCCTCCAGACTGTCGCGGAAGGCAAAGGCGACACCCTCCAACACCGCTTGGGTGAGGCCCGCGCGGTCGACCGCATGGGCGAGGCCGGTGAAGGAACCGCGGATCGCCGCGTCATTGTGCGGGGTGCGCTCGCCCGAGAGATACGGCAGGAAGGTCACGCCCGAGGGTGCGCGCAGTTCGCCGCCCAGCTCGCCGGTCAGTTCGGCCGCATCCCTGCCGGTGATGCCGCTCAGCCAGTTGAGCGAGTCCGTTGCCGAGAGGATCACGCCCATCTGGTGCCAGGCCTGCGGCAGCGCATGGCAGAAGGTGTGAACGGCACTTTCCGGATTGGGCAGGTAAGCCCCGTTGGCGGCAAACAGCACGCCCGACGTGCCCAGCGAAACGAATGCCGCGCCCGGCTTGACCGTGCCCATGCCGCAGGCCGATGCGGCGTTGTCGCCGGCGCCGCCGGCAACCGTCACGCCACCGCCCATGCCCCAACTCGAGGCGAGATGGGCACGCAGGTCGCCGGTGCGATCCGTGCCTTCGACCAGATGGGGCATGTGCGCCTCGTCGAGGTCAGTGGCGGCGAGCAGTTCCGTTGACCACCGTCGCCCGCCGACGTCGAGCCAGGCCGTTCCGGCCGCATCCGACATTTCCGAAACATGCTCGCCGGTCAGCCAGAGGCGCAGATAGTCCTTGGGCAGCAGAACCTTCGCCACCCTTGCAAAAACGGCCGGCTCGTTGGCCTTGACCCAGGCGAGCTTCGGCGCGGTGAAGCCGGGGAACACGATGTTGCCGGTGATCTTGCGGAAGCGCGGGTCGGCATCCAGCCGGGCCGCCTCCACGAAGCTGCGCGTATCGTTCCAGAGGATACAGGGCCGCAGCACCTCGCCGCCGGCATCGAGCAGCGTAGCCCCATGCATCTGGCCGGACAGACCGATGCCACGCACAGCGGCAAGTTCGCCGGGATAGGACGCTTTCAGCGCCCCGACGGCCTCCTCGGTGGCCCGGATCCAGTCGGCCGGATCCTGCTCGGACCAGCCATGGTGCGGCCTGGAGATGTCGAGTGAGCCGTGGCCGGAGCCGATGATCTTCTGGCCGGCGTCCATCAGCAGCGCCTTCACGCCTGACGTGCCGAGATCGAGCCCGAGATACATGCCATTCCTCCCGAATGAGCGACGCGGACGCGGCAAGCGTCCATCCTCTCACTTCACTGGCCAGCCTTCATCGCCAATTGGCTGAAACGGCCAAGCCATCGGCCCGTTCCTCCGACGGACATTGCTTATTAGCAAACATTCCGGGGTCGGGTCGACATTTATTTCGGAACTCGCAAAAAATAAGTTCAAACATCAGGCCGAAGACGTTTCGATCACTGCTAGCCGTGGGCGAGCAGTGCCGCGCGTTGGACGAACAGTCCCGACAGCGGGCTGGTCGGCCGCGCGTGGTTGCGCTCGGACGCGAGCCGCACCGCCAGCCCGTCATTCCCGTCACGCAGGGCTGCCTCGATCAGCGTCAGTTCGATCACGTCGCGCTGCGCGTGGCTGCCGCCGAAGCGATGCGCGATCTTCCTTACCGGTTCCAGCAGGGCCACCGTCTCGCCATAGCGCCCCTCGCCGAATGCCCTGATGGCGAGCGTGACAGGGTGGCCGACGTCGCGGGTGAAGGCGGCATTGTCATCGTCGCGCGCGATCGCCTCGCGCTGAGCAGCGAGCATCTCCCTCGCAGGAGCGTCGAGCCCCGCGCCGACAAAAGCCATCATCGCATGCGCGTCGTTGAAGGCGTAGTTGCCGGATGCGGCCTTAGGCGCCCAGTTCGCCGCAAGGCTGCCCCAGCGCTCGCCGACATCGACGCCGCCGAGATGCAGCCGCCACAGGATCGCCGACGCGTCGACCATGTTGAGCGCGAGCTTCGACTGCGCCCCGTAGATCGGCCCGTCATAGAGGGCGAGCACCTCCTCGGTCTCGCCGAGATCGTAGTGGAACAGAGCCAGGTGCCACCAGTTGTGGACCTGGAGAAAACTCTCCTTCGTCCAGGCGTCCGTATTGACGCGCATCCATTCGATACCATCGCGCTGGCGGCTCTGCATCTCCATCACATGCGCCACTGCATGCTGCGCCCAGCCGTCGCGCGGCTCCAGCTCGACCGCCTCGCGGCCCAGTGTCTCCGCGCTGCCATACTCCCCCATCTCCTCGAACCCGAAGGCCTGCATGCCGAGGATGGCGTGATAGCCTGGCATGCCCCTGCTCCACGCAGGAAGCGCCTGGGCGATGCGGTCGCGCAACATCGGCGCGTTGCCGGTGAAAAAGTCGATCTGGTGGCCGGCCTGCAGCGCCAGCGCATCGGTCGGATGCTCCGCCGTCAACTCTGCGAGAATGCGTCCGGCCTCGCGCCAATGCCCACCGGCGAGACGGCCGAGTGCCGCGACATGCGCTTTTTCACGGCCCGTCGCGGCGAGACCCGCGGCCGCAGCGTGGCAATCCCGCGCCACCGCCATCGCCTCGCGCTCGGTGGACAGGCCGTAGAGCCAGCCCTTCAGCACATGCGCCATGACGAAGTCGGGCGCGGCGGCGATCGCCTTGTCGGCGGAGCCAACTGGATCGCCGACGAAGCGCTGGAGTTCGCTGACCCCGCGCTCGTAATGCGCGGCGGCGGCCTCGTCGGCGCCAACAAGCGCAAGCCCGAGCCGGTCCCTCGCCACGGCGGCCTGCCTCAGTGGCCCGAACGGGCGGCTGCTGCCGCGATGCCCGCACCGACCAACAGTGTGCCGCCGGTGCGGTTGAAGATGCGGATGGCGCGCGGATTGGAAACGACGCTCCGTGCGCGCGCCGCGACCAGCGTGTAGCCGAAGGCATTGGCGAAGGCGAGCGTCAGGAAGGTCAGCTCGAACACCAGCATCTGCGTCCAGAAATCGGCATTGCGGTCCAGGAACTGCGGCAGGAAGGCGACGAAGAAGGTGATGCTCTTGGGGTTCAGCGCCGTCACGATCCAGGCGTGCGCCATCATCTTGGCGGCCGACGCGGCATCCGTGCGCGGCTTTGCATCGAGCGTGCCGCCGGAACGGAACAGCTTGATGCCGAGATAGATGAGATAGGCGCCGCCGATCCACTTGAGGATGGTGAAGACGGTTGCCGAAGCTGCAAGCAGCGCGCCGATGCCCAGCATCGACAGCGTCATCGCCGTGAAATCGCCCAGCGCCACGCCGATGGCCATCGGCAATGCCGTGCGCCAGCCCTGGCCGAGCGCATAGGAAACGACCAGCAGGATGGTCGGCCCGGGAATGACGAGCAATATGGCGGATGCGGCAGCGAAGGCGGCCCAGCTTTCGAACGACATGGATGGTCTCCCTTTGGGGAGGGATCAAGCACCCGCCTTTCGCGGTTGTAAAGGCTTAACGCGATGCAAGCCGCATTCACGCTTTTTCAACCATGAATGGCGAAAATGCGGACCATCCGGCCGAAGTCCGCTTCGAGCCCCGGCTGCCCGCGTGAACAGTGGAATTGTGCCGTGTCGAAATCGCCCGCAACCCGTAAATCCCGCTTTGCCGACGCTCCCGTGCTTACGTCGCGTCGAACGGTTCTCTTCGGTCTCGGGGCCGCCGGCCTTCTCGCAGGCGCCGGCTGCAGCCGCACCATCGACATGGAGGCGCTGGAGCTGCCTGCGATGGGGCTCGACACCACCGCGACCGGCTCGATCCGGCCGCAGATCAGCGTCGACAAGCAGGTCACCGGCCCCGAACTCATGTACGCCTCGTTTTCGGACGAGGGCTACACCCTGCCCGAGATTCCCTTCGCCAAGGTCGATCCGAAATTTCGCCGCCAGATCGTCGTCGACCCGACCGGCGAGGCGCCCGGCACCATCGTCGTGCGGCTCGAGGAGAGGTATCTCTACCTGGTCCAGCCCGGCGGCGACGCGATCCGCTACGGCGTCGGCATCGGCCGTGACGGCTTCCGCTGGTCCGGTCGCGCCAACATCCAGTACGGCAAGAAATGGCCGACCTGGACGCCGCCGGCAGAGATGATTGCCCGCAAGCCCGAATTGGAGAAATGGCGCGGCGGACAGCCCGGCGGCCTCGAAAACCCGCTCGGCGCGCGCGCGCTCTACATCTTCCAGGACGGCCGCGACACCGGCTACCGCGTGCACGGTTCTCCCGAATGGTGGACCATCGGCCAGGCCATGTCGTCGGGCTGCGTGCGCATGATCAACCAGGACGTGATCGACCTCTTCAACCGCGTCCACGGCAAGACCCCGGTCGTCGTCGGCTGAACCTCCACCTGCTCACCTAGCGGCATCTGGTCTGCGTCGCAAAGGCGCTCGATCCCCCATTGCGTCCGTCCGCGAGAAGGACGAATGTTCCGGAAAACCTTGGGAGGATGACCATGCCTTCGACATTCGTGATCGCGCAGGGCGGCGGGCCGACCGCCGTCATCAACCAGACCATGGCCGGCGCGGTGCTCGAAATCCGCCGCCGCCATCCCAAGGCCCGCGTGCTCGGCTCGCGCCATGGCGTCCGCGGCATCCGCGACGGCGACTATGTCGACCTGACAGACATTCCCGAGGAGCAACTGCTGCGCATCGCCGCGACCCCGAGTGCCGCGCTAGGCAGCACCCGCGACAAGCCCGACGCCGCCTATTGCGAGGTGATTCTCGAGGGCCTCAAGAAGGCCGACGCGCAGGCCTTCATCTATATCGGCGGCAACGACACCGCCGGCACCCAGCAAATTCTCACCGACGCCGCCAAGGGCAGCATGGCCTTCGTGCACGCGCCCAAGACCATCGACAACGACCTCGTGGAAAACGACCACGTGCCGGGCTTCATCTCGGCCGCCGAATTCGTCGCCGGCGCCTTCCTGTCGGTCGATCTCGACTTCCGCGCCCTGCCCGGCATCTATGTCGGCATCGTCATGGGCCGCCATGCCGGCTTCCTCACGGCCGCGGCCGCCAGCTGGCGCCAGGACGACGACGACGGCCCGCACCTCGTCTACGTGCCGGAGCGCGCGTTTTCGGTGCCGCGCTTCATCGACGACGTGAAGGCGACGCTCGCCCGCCATCGCCGCTGCGTGGTCGCCGTGTCCGAAGGCGTCACCACCGAGGACGGCCGGGCGCTCGTCGAGAGCATCGTTCCCGCCGACAAGCTGGAGCGCGACGCCCACGGCAACATCAAGCTATCCGGCAGCGACCTGCCCCGCGCCTTCGAGCAGGCGCTGGCCGAGGGCCTGCCCGGCAAGCGTGCTCGTGTCGACGCGCTCGGCTACATGCCGCGCGGCTACATCGGCGCGGTCAACGCGGTCGATGCCCAGGAGGCGTTCGATGCGGGCGTCTTCGCCGTCGACGCGGCCGACAAGGGCGGCGGCTCGGTCGCGCTCAAATACGAGGGCGGCAAGACCGTGATGCGCCTGGTGCCGCTGTCCAATGTCGCCGGCAAGACGCGCCACATGCCCGACGACTTCATGCTGCCCGACGCCAACCATCTGTCGGAAAAGGGCATGGACTACCTGCGCCGGCTGGTGCCTGGCCGCTTCAACATCGGCAGGCCCTTCGTGTGATCCGTCGTCCCCGTTGGTTCTCGCACAGCATCGTCGACGAACGCACGACGATGCTGACGGAACCGTTCGTCAGCGACTACTGCCGCGCCAATATCTGGCTGGTGCGCGGCCGCGACCTCGACATGCTGGTCGATACCGGCATGGGCATCTGCCCGCTCGCGCCCGAGATCGAGACGACACCGGGCAAGCCGCTCCTGGCGGTCGCGACCCACGTCCATCTCGACCATGTCGGCTCGCTGCACGAATTCGCCTGGCGCGCCGGACCGCGCATCGAGGCGCCCTTCTTCGAAACGATGCCGGACGAGGCAACCTACGCCCACATGTTCCGGGACCTTCCCGGCGCGGTCTCCGAACTGCCCCGTCCCGGCTGGGCTTCCGGGGACTACAGGATCGAGCCCGCCCCGCTCCACCGCCTTCTCGATGAAGGCGACACGATCGACCTCGGCGACCGCATGTACCGCGTGCTGCATCTGCCCGGCCATTCACCCGGCTCGATCGGCCTCTTCGACGAGCGCGACGGCACGCTGTTCTCCGGCGACGCCATCCATGGCGGGCTGCTGGTCGACGACATGCCTGACTCCGACCGCACCGCCTATTGCGCAACCATGCGCCGGCTGATCAGCCTGCCGGTGCGCATCGCACATGGCGGCCACGCCGACAGCATCGACGGCGCCCGGATGCGCGAGATCGCAGAGGACTATTTGCGACGGAACGAGGGGTAGGGCGGCATCAGGCGCTCAACTCACCTAAGCCCCCTCTCCGTCACGGGCTTCGCCCGAGCCACCTCTCCCCCACTCCGTGGGGGAGAGGAAACGCTAATCTCGTAGGGCGATACCTCGCAGAACCTGGGTTCCTCGCCCCCGCAAAGCGGGGGAGAGGTGGCACGGCGAAGCCGTGACGGAGAGGGGGATCTAACGCGAGGTAGCGCTCAACCACCCGCTACCGCTCACCCCAACCCCTCCTCGAACCCGCTGATCGCCTTGACCTCGAGGAAATCCTCCAGTCCCCACTTGCCGCCCTCGCGGCCCAGCCCCGACTGCTTGTAGCCGCCGAAGGGGCTGCCATAGGGACGGTCGGTGCCGTTGATCTGCACCATGCCGGCGCGCAGCTTGCGGGCGACGCGCTGGGCGCGGACCTTGTCGGTCGACTGCACATAGGCGGACAGGCCATAGGGCGTGTCGTTGGCGATCGCGATCGCCTCTTCCTCGGTCTCGAACGGGATCATCGCCAGCACCGGCCCGAAAATCTCCTCGCGGGCGATGCGCATGTCGTTGTTGACGTCGGCAAAGACGGTCGGCCGCACGAAATAGCCACGGTTGAAGCCCTCCGGGCGCCCGAGCCCGCCCGCGACCAGCCGCGCGCCCTCCTTCAAGCCGGCGTCGATCATGCCCTGCACCTTGTCGAACTGGATGTCCGACGACAGCGGCCCGATATGGTCGCCGTCCTCGGCCGGCTGCCCGACCTTGACGGTCGAGGTATACTTGGCCGCGATGTCGACCGCCTTGTCGTAGACCGGACGCTCGACCAGCATGCGCGTCGGCGCGTTGCAGGATTGCCCGGTGTTCTCGAAGCAATGCGCCAGCCCGCGCGTCACCGCATCCTCAAGGTCGACGTCGGCGAAGACGATGTTCGGCGACTTGCCGCCGAGCTCCAGCGCGACGCGCTTGACCGTCTCGGCCGCAGCCCTGGTCACAGCCGTGCCGGCACGAGTCGAACCGGTGAACGACATCATGTCGATCCCGGGATGGCGCGACATCGCCTCGCCCACGGTCGGCCCGTCGCCGTTGACCATGTTGAACACACCCGCCGGGAAGCCCGCCTCCTCCATCATCTCGGCGAAGACGATCGACGACATCGGCGCGATCTCGGATGGCTTAAGCACCACCGTGCAGCCGGCGGCGATCGCCGGCACAACCTTCAGCGTCACCTGGTTCATCGGCCAGTTCCATGGCGTGATCAGCCCGCACACGCCGATCGGCTCGCGCACGATACGCTCCTGCGGGTTCCTCGCGTCGAGCGGCTCCTCGAACTCGTATTCGCGCAGCACCTGGATGAAGCTCTTGATGTGGCCAGCACCACAGGCCGCCTGCGATTCCAGCGCGAGCTTCATCGGCGCGCCCATCTCAGCCGAGATCGCCTCGGCCATGTCGCGCATGCGGCGCTTGTAGGCGGCGAGCAGCTTCTCGAGCAGTGCGAGCCGCTCCTCCCGGCTCGTCGCACTCCAGGCGGGAAACGCCCGCTGGGCAGATGCTACCGCCTTGTCGACGTCGGCGGCCGAGCCAAGCGAAATCACCGCGAAGGGCTGCTCGTCGGCCGGGTTGATGACCTCGAGCTCCCTCGCCACTACGGGCGCGACCCACTTTCCGTCGATGAAGAAATCCGTCTTGCGCAGCATGTCAGGCTCCCTGTTTGGCAGTCTTGTAGATCGGCGCGCCCAGCGGCCGTGTCCTGAATCCGACTGCATTTTTAGGACGGCAGCCTCACAACGGGAAGGCCTGGGTCAGCGCTTGAGCCGGTCTGCGCCAACGACAAGCAAAAACGGTCGCCCGTCTGCGCTAAGTTAACGCAGGCGCATATCAAGTATCAAAACAGCCAATAAATCCAGACTATTTGCACATTTGAGTCCAGATGACACTACTGGAAGGTTATTCACATTTATTTGTTGATATAGCCCGATTGAAACCGAGTAAGGATTCCAAAAAAGCGGCGTATCGAACGCGATCGATAGATCGCAACGGATTCCGCGACTGAAATAACAACAAGAACAAAATACTAGGGGAATATCATATGCCCGACGGGGCGCAGGCTGTCCTCGATGTCCGAGGGCTGGAGACCGTTTTCTGCACGAGAGGTGCAGAGATCCATGCCGTCAACAAGGTGAGCTTCCATCTGAAGCCCGGCGAGCTCTTGGGCGTGGTCGGGGAAAGCGGTTCCGGCAAGTCGGTGACGATGATGTCGCTCATCGGACTTCTGCCCTCGCCTCCGGCCGAGGTGCGCTCCGGCGAGGTTCTGCTGGGTGGAAAGGACATCCTGAAGCTCTCGCCCGCCGAACTGCGCCATGTACGGGGCGCGCGGGTGGGCTTCGTCTTCCAGGACCCGATGACCAGCCTCAACCCGGTCTTCACGGTGGGCGACCAGATCATGGAGCCACTGCGCAGTCATATGCGCATGAGCAAGGCCGAGGCGCGAAGGCGCGCGGCCGAGCTTCTGACGCTCGTCGGCATCCCCGATGCCGAGAAGCGGCTGAAGAACTACCCGCACCAGTTCTCGGGCGGGATGCGCCAGCGGGTGATGATTGCCATGGCGCTTGCCTGCAACCCGGAGGTGCTGATCGCCGACGAGCCGACGACCGCGCTCGACGTCACCATCCAGGCGCAGATCATCGAACTGGTGAAGGAACTGCGCCAGAAACTCGGCATGGCCATCGTCTGGATCACCCACGACCTCGGCGTCGTCGCCGGCATCGCCGACCGGGTGATGGTCATGTATGGCGGACAGGTGGTGGAGCAGGCTCCGGTGAAGGAGCTTTTCGGCAACCCGCGCCATCCCTACACACGGGCACTACTGAAGGCTGTTCCCGCTCTTTCGGGCGAGCGCGCCGGGCGGCTCCAGGTGATCGAGGGGCAGCCGCCCATGCTCGGCGCCGCCCCTACGTCCTGTCCCTTCCGCAGCCGCTGCACCCATGCATTCGATCGTTGCGGGAAGGAAAACCCCGCCCGCCGCGCACTTGACGACAAGCCGCTAGATCATGGCCACGACGTCGCCTGCCACTGGAACCCGGAACCCGCCGATGCGTGATGCGACCGGTTCGGCGGAGCCCCCCCTGGTTCGGGTCCGCGACCTGAAGATGTATTTTCCGGTCCATACCGGTGTCCTGCGCCGCCACACCGGCGATGTGAAGGCGGTGGACGGCGTGTCCTTCGACATCATGGAGGGGGAGACGCTCGGCCTGGTCGGGGAATCGGGTTGCGGCAAGTCGACTGTGGGGCGCGCGCTCCTGCGGCTCTGCGAGATCACCAGCGGCAGCGTAGCCATCGGCGGAGTGGACGTGGCCACTCTCTCGCCCGCGGAACTACGCAAGGCGCGCCCCATGATGCAGATGGTCTTCCAGGACCCGCAGGCCAGCCTCAACCCGCGCATGACCGTCGCCGCCATCATCGGCGAGCCGCTGGACGAGCATACGACGCTCAGCCGCGACGAGAAGCTCGCCCGCATCTACGAACTGATGGATGCCGTGGGCCTGAACCGCCGCTTCGCCAGCCACTATCCGCACGAATTCTCGGGCGGACAGCGGCAAAGGATCGGCATCGCCCGGGCACTTGCGCTCAATCCGAAGTTCATCGTCTGCGACGAGCCGATCGCCGCGCTCGACGTCTCGATCCAGGCGCAGGTCGTGAACCTGCTCGAGGACCTGCAGGACAGGCTCGGCCTCACCTATCTGTTCATCAGCCACGACCTGTCGATGGTGCGTCACATCGCCGACCGGGTGGCGGTGATGTATCTCGGACAGATCGCCGAACTCTCTCCGCGCGACGCGCTCTATGCCGAGCCGCTGCATCCCTATGCCAAGGCGCTTCTCTCAGCCGTGCCCGAGCCCGACCCGGGCCGCGAGGCCACCCGCAAGCGCATCATCCTGAAGGGCGATGTCCCTTCGCCCGCTAATCCGCCGAAGGGCTGCAATTTCTGCACGCGCTGCCCCGAAGCGCAGGAGCGCTGCCACAGCACAGCACCCCGACTATCCGAGGTGGCGCCCGGGCGCTTCGTCGCCTGCCACCGCGTGACGGAATCCGCCGGAGCAACCGGCGCGACCATGGCCAACGAGCACAACCAAATGGGAGAGAACGAATGAATTTCAGGACTGCCCTACTCGGGACAACGGCGGCGGCGACCGCCTTCATCGGCCTCGCGCCCGCCGCTCATGCGCAGCGCGCCGCGGACGGCAATGTGAAGATCCTCTACTTCCAGGCCGTCTCGGTCATGAACCCCTACATGTCCTCGGGCACCAAGGACGTGCACGGGTCGAGCCTGGTCATCGAGCCGCTCGCGGGCTTCGACGAAAAGGGCGGCCTGGTCCCGCGTCTCGTGACCGAGATCCCCTCGGTCGAGAACGGCGGCATCTCGAAGGACCTCACCACCATCACCTGGAAGCTGACACCTGGTCTCAAGTGGTCCGACGGCACGCCTGTCACCGCCGACGATGCCGTCTTCACCTACGAGTATTGCACCAACGCCGACATGGGCTGCTCACAGGCCGCGCGGTTCCAGGGGATCAAGACTGTCGAGGCCACCGACCCGCAGACGATCAAGATCACCTTCACCACGCCGAAGCCCAACCCCTTCAGCGCCTTCGTCGGCGCGGCCTCGCCCGTCCTGCAGAGGGCGCAGTTCAAGGACTGCGTCGGCGCGGCGGCCCAGACATGCACCGAGCAGAACACCAAGCCCGTAGGCACCGGCCCGTTCACCGTCACCGATTTCAAGGTCAACGACGTCGTGCAGCTTGCCGCCAACACCAACTACCGCGATCCGGCCAAGCCCGCCTTCGCCACGGTGACGCTCAAGGGCGGCGGCGATGCCCGGGCGTCGGCCCGCGCGGTGATGGAGACGGGCGAGTTCGACTACGCCTGGAACACCCAGATCAACCCCGAGTTCCAGGCCCAGTTGGCCGCGGGCGGCAAGGGCGAACTGATTTCGGCCTTCAGCAACAATGTCGAGCGCATCGAACTGAACCTGACCGATCCCTCGCCCGACCTGCCCGAGGGCGAGCGCTCGCAGATCAAGAACCCCCATCCGATCCTGTCCGACGTCCGCGTGCGCCGGGCGCTGTCCATGGCGATGGACCGCCAGCTTCTGGTCGACGTCGGCTACGGCGCCGCAGGCAAGCCGACTTGCAACGTCATCCCCGCGCCCGAGATCTACGCCAGCCCCAACACGAACTGCCACGTCCAGGATATCGAAGGTGCCAAGGCACTGCTCGAGGAGGCCGGCTGGACCGACAGCAACGGCGACGGCATCCGCGACAAGGACGGCAAGAAGCTCTCGCTGCTCTTCCAGACCTCGGTCAATGCCGTGCGCCAGGACTTCCAGGCGCTGGTCAAGGGCTGGTGGACCCAGATCGGTGTGGAGACGGAGTTGAAGGCCATCGAGCCGAGCGTATTCTTCGGCGGCGATCCCGGCACGCCGGACACGTACCAGAGGTTCTATGCCGAGGCCCAGTTGGATACCCTCGACTACGACGGCACGGATCCCGAGGCTTATCTGGGGCAATATGTCTGCGCCAACGTCCCGGGACCTGGCAATGGCTGGCGGGGCACCAACATCAACCGCCTCTGCGACCCGGCCTATGAGAAGCTCCTGGCCGACCTGTCGAAGACGGCCGACCTGAACGAGCGCGCCAAGATCATCATCAGCATGAACGACCTGCTGACCAAGGATGGCTATGTCAGTATTCCGCTTGTGGATCGCGCCCGCCTTTCGGCCAAGTCGAAGACCCTCGGCGGCGTTGTCCTCAACGCCTGGGACAGCGAGTTGTGGAACGCGTCCGACTGGTACCGCATCAAGTGACGTGACGGACGGGGTGGGCCATCCGGTTCCGCCCCGTCCGCCGACCAGACCGCCGCACTCCCTGGACTGCTTGAGACATGCTGACATTTGTGATCCGCAGGCTGTTGCTCGCCATCCCGACGCTTCTGCTCATCAGCCTCGTGATCTTCCTTCTGGTCGATCTGGCACCCGGCAGCCCCATGTCGGAAATCCCCCGCACCGTGCCGCCCGAGGTGCGCGAGAGGATGATGCAGGCGATGGGCGCGAACGAGCCCGTCGTCGTTCGCTATCTCCTCTGGCTCCGGCAATTCTTCCTCGTCGAGCCCGCCTATGTCATCGACAGCCTGATGGGCACGAACCTCGCCGGCGGCGCCCAGCGCGTCCTCTCCTGGCAGAGCCGCATGCCGGTCTTCGACATCATCGCCCAGCGCTTGCCCCAGACACTGACCGTCATCGGTAGCGCCTATCTCGTCGGCGTGCTGATCGCCCTGCCCATCGGCATCTATTCGGCCTACCGGCAATATTCCTGGTTCGACCAACTCGGCACCTTCGTCACGATGGTGGGGTCTTCGGTCCCGACCTTCTTCACAGGGGTGCTCCTGATCATCGTCTTCTCGGTCAATCTCGGCTGGTTCCCCTCGATCTACGACACGACGCTTGAAGTGACCGACTGGACTTCTTTCAAGATGCAGATCATGCAGATGGCCCTGCCGGTCACCATGCTCGCCCTCCACAACGCCACGGAGATCAGCCGCTACATGCGTTCTTCCATGCTCGAGAACCTCGGGCAGGATTACGTCCGCACCGCCCGCGCCAAGGGGATGAGCGAACGGGTGGTGGTGCTGAAGCATGTTCTCAGGAACAGCCTCATCCCGGTGGTGACGGTGATCGCGCTCGGCATTCCGACGATTTTCGGCGGCGCCATCATCGCCGAACAGGTGTTCAAGGTGAACGGGCTCGGCACCGCGCTGATCGGCGCGATCAACGCCAGCGACCTGCCCACGGTCCAGACGCTCACCTTCATCTTCGCCGTGCTGATCGTGTTCTTCAACCTGGTCGCCGACATCCTCTACGGCATCCTCGACCCCCGGATCCGCTATGACTGAAACCGCAGCCACGCTCGTCGAAAAGCCGCGCAGCCAATGGCGCGACGTCTGGATCCAGTTCAGGACCCACGGCGGCGCGCTCGCAGGCATGGTCGTGTTCCTGACGCTGATCGCCTTCGTCACCGTCGGCCCGCTCGTCTGGACGGTCGATCCGACCTACGTCAACCCGGATGCCGCCAGGATGATCATGACACGGAACAAGCCGCCCTCGCTCGAGTGGCCGCTCGGCACCGACCAGCTCGGACGCGACATGCTGGCGCGGATGATGGCGGGCGGCAAGGTCTCGATCGCCGTCGGCCTCGTCGCCATGTCGATCGCCATCGTTCTCGGCACCACCGTCGGCGTGCTTGCGGGCCTGTTCAAACGGCTCGACGGCCCCCTGATGCGGCTTACCGACCTGGTCCTCGCCTTGCCCCTGCTGCCGCTCCTGCTCGTCATGGTCTTCCTCTTCCGCGATGCCCTCGGCAGGGCACTCGGGTCCGAGACCGGGACCTTCGTCCTGATCGTCAGCGCCATCGGCGCGACCTCCTGGATGCAGGCGGCGCGGATCGTCCGCGGTGAGGTTCTGGCGCTCAAGGAGCGCGAGTTCGTGCTGGCCGCCCGCTCCATCGGCACGCCACCGCGCCGGATGATCCTGCGGCACATCCTGCCGAACGTCATCTCGCCGGTGATGGTCGCCGCGACCCTCGGCATCGCCAGCGCCATCATCACCGAATCGGCGCTCAGCTTCCTCGGCCTCGGCTTCCCGCCCGATTTTCCGACCTGGGGCCGGCTCCTGTTCGAGGGCGTGGATTACATGCAGCTCTATCCCGAGCGCGTGCTCTGGCCCGGCCTCGCCATCTCGCTGACCGTGCTCAGCGTCAACTACATCGGCGACGGCCTGCGCGATGCGCTCGATCCGCGGATCAGGGGTCGATAGTCGGGTGCAACGCTCTGAGGAGTCACGGTGCCCCTCGCCTTCGAGGAAAGGCGCGGGGCCTGGCAGGGCCCCTTCCCCATAAATCAAAACGCCCGCCGAGGTTTTCACCTTGGCGGGCGTTTTTGATGATTTGGTTGCGGGGGTTGGATTTGAACCAACGACCTTCAGGTTATGAGCCTGACGA